>Ga0335081_10000196_pt1 | contig 114866 bp, 112 predicted proteins | sample Lox_Sample_35_FD_206713 | JGI IMG/M metagenome (GOLD analysis project Ga0335081, IMG submission 206713) | Soil microbial communities from Loxahatchee National Wildlife Refuge, Florida, United States - Lox_Sample_3.5 | ecosystem: Environmental > Terrestrial > Soil > Wetlands | place: USA...
CCGTCATCATCGCCAGTGTCCTCTGCTTGCCGAGAGAGTTCATGCTGGCACGACTTTATCTATACTTCCTGTGGAAAGGGAGCACTTAATCAGAGTCTCCTTAACTCTATTCGGCCTGTTCGCTGTAACTGCGATGCTGGTCTGCTACGCTTTGGAGTCCAGGAGTCATTGGTTTATTCTGGCCTTCGCTGTTTCCTGCGCCCTCGGCTCTGTTTATGGATTCTTGCAGGGCGCATGGCCGTTCGGCGTGATCGAGGCTATCTGGTCCATTGTGGCTCTTCATCGCTGGTCAAAATCTTCAACGCAAGCTTAGCGGCACTACCCGCGGGTTCCAGGACCGTGATCGAACGAAGGTGTATCATTTTCTACTCGGAGGAACGGATGCATCTAATAAGGAAGTCAGCTTTCATTTCTGTGTTACTCCCGTGCGCCGTGCTCGTCGTGGCCAGCCAGGGATTTGCCCAACGTGCCGCGAGCGGCAGTTTCTCAGATGCGGGAGGTTCACAGACCTTCTCTCTTACCCCAAGCCTGGACAAAAGCGTGATGGATATCGCTGCCGATGCATGCGTGGACTTCTATCAGTACGCCTGCGGCAACTGGGGCAAGGTGCATCCGATTCCGAACGATTCGCCTTATTCGGACGAGTTCTACAATCTTGACCAATATAACCAGCAGGTGTTGCACAGCATTCTCGAGAAAGCCGCCATGCCGGACGACACACGGGATGAGAACACAAGGAAGATCGGGGACTACTATGCCACCTGCATGGATGAAGCCGGCGTCCAGCAAAAAGGCCTGACGCCGTTGCAGCGGGAATTGGACCGGATCGGTGCCCTAAGCAGCAAAGATCAACTCCCCGAGTTGCTGGCCCACTTTCAGCTGATCAATGTGAATGCATTTCTCGGCTTTGGCTCGCAGCAGGATTTCAAAGACGCCACGCAGGAAATTGCATCGGTTTCGCAAGGCGGGCTGGGACTACCGGAAAAGGATTATTACCTGCGCACCGGAGAAAAGGACCAAGAAATCCGCAAGCAGTATGTGCAGCACATCACCAACATGCTGAAACTGCTGGGGTCGAGCGAGGCTCAGGCGGCGAGCGACGCGCAAGCCATCATGAAGCTGGAAACGGCACTGGCCAAAGTGTCACTGGACATCACCGCGCAGCGCGACCCGCACAACATCTATCACATGATGCCCAACCACGGCTTGCAGGCGCTCACGCCGGTTTTCGACTGGGAGCATTTTTATCCCGCGACCGGTTCGCCGGAGTTTACCCAACTTAACGTCGCGGAACCGGACTTCTTCAAAGGCATGAACCAGGTGATCGCGGATACGGATTTGCCGACCATCAAAGCCTATTTGCGCTGGCAACTCGTGGCATCAGCCCCGGGAACGATTTTGCCGAAAGCCCTGGACGAAGAAAAATTCGACTTCAACGGCCGGAAGCTCTCCGGTACTCCCGAGCAGCGCCCACGCTGGAAGCGTTGCGTGAGCAGCACCGATGGCGCATTGGGCGAGGCCCTGGGCCAGGCCTACGTGGAGCAGGAGTTCCCTGCGTCGAGCAAAGAAAAGTCGCTGCAAATGATTCACGATATTGAAACCGCCCTGGGGAAGGACATTGACAGCCTGGACTGGATGAGTCCGGAAACCAAGAAGCGCGCCCAGGAAAAGCTTCACATGATCGCCGAAAAGATCGGCTATCCGCAGAAGTGGCGCGACTATTCGAAGCTGGAGATCGTGCGCGGAGACGCCTTGGGAAATAATCTGCGCGCCGCCGAGTTCGAGTCGCGAAGGCAATTGGCGAAAATCGGAAAACCGGTGGACCGCGGCGAATGGCAGATGACGCCGCCTACGGTCAACGCCTATTACAGCGACAATATGAACGACATCAATTTTCCCGCGGGAGTCTTGCAGCCGCCGTTCTTTGATCCGTCAGCTTCGACGGCCTTGAATTACGGCCACATTGGCCTGTTCGTGGGCCATGAAATTACCCACGGCTTCGATGACGAGGGAAGACAATTCGACGGCCATGGCAATCTCAATGACTGGTGGACGAAGGAAGACGATGCCAAGTTCACCGAAAAAGCGGACTGCACGGTGAAAGAATACAGCCAGTTCAAAGTCGGCGACACCAACATCAACGGCAAACTCACGCTGGGAGAAAACACCGCCGATAATGGCGGCTTGCGGCTGGCATATATGGCGTTGCTGGCTCGCGCCGCAGCCCAGGGGACCGACCTGGAGAAGAAGACCGCGGATGGCTATACGCCGCAGCAGGAGTTTTTTCTTGGCTTCGCCCAGGACTGGTGCGCCGAGTGGCGTCCCGATTTCGAGCGGCTGATTGCGACCACTGATCCCCACTCCCCGGACCGCTTCCGCGCCAACGGAGTTCTGGTGAACATGCCGGAGTTCGGCAAGGCCTTCGGCTGCAAGGCGGGACAACCGATGGTGGCGGCCAAGGCGTGCCGGGTGTGGTGACAAACCGCAGGCGGAGTCCTGCAATAAATCCCGTTAATCATCTGCATAACCTTTTTTGATTGGCCGACGGAGCGGCGCTCGCGATACTCTTACTGGTTCCTGAACCGTCCCCCGAAATCATTGCAAGACAAGCAGGCACAAACTTGAAGGAGATCCATGTCGAACGAACTGCGCAATTTCCTGGCGATTCCATATGACGAGTTGGAGGAGCTCAATCTCAATGCCAAAGAGCAACGCAAGAACCGGGTCGCGGCCCACAAGCTCCAGGAGGAGCGCCTGGAATATCTCAGCGGCGAAAAGCGGATCAAGGCCATAACCGTCCTGTTCAGCGACCTCGAAGGCCGCCTGCACATGCTCGACTACGACAAAAAATTTCTGGTCAAGAGCTGGGACAACTTGACCTTCGACGGCTCCTCCATCCGCGGCTTTACCGCACAGCGGGAAAGCGACCTGCGCCTGGGCATCGACTGGAGCGCCTTCTACTGGGCCCCGGCCGATTTTTTCGGCGCCGGCAAGGTGCTGGTGTTTGGCGAGGTGATTGACAAGGGCGGAACACCGTACTCCGCCGACATCCGCGGCGTGCTCAAGAATTACGCCGAGAAGCTCTATAAGAAAGACGGATACACGCTCAACGCTGCAAACGAAATTGAAGGTTTCCTGTTCAAAGGCCCTGACGCCGAGCGAACCTATCATGAGACCGGCAAATTCGAGTACGTGAACACCGGCGGGTATTATCATTCCCTGCCCGGCGACACACTCCGCACATTTATTGACACGACTGCCGAAGTGCAACGGGCGATGGGATTTCAGAACGAAAAAGACCACCCCGAAGTTGCGCCCTCGCAGTTTGAAATCAATTACAGTTACGCGGAAGTGGTGGCCGCCGCGGACCAGATCCAGCTCTACAAGCTGATTTGCCGCCAGGTTGCCACTAACATGGGATTGACCGCGTCATTCCTGCCCAAGCCTGTGGTAGGCGTCAACGGCAGCGGCATGCACACCAACGTTTCCATCAGCAAAAGTGGCAAGAACCTGTTCTGGGACGCCAAGGGCGAAGAGAAGCTCAGCAAGATGGGGTGGGCATTCATTGACCGGATTCTCACCCACGGCAATGATGTCTGCTTGTTGCTGAATGCCAGCGTCAATGCCTATCGCCGGCTCGATCCGCATTTTGAGGCGCCCAACCAGATCAAAGCCTCGCCTACAGACCGCGGCTCGATGATCCGCATTCCCATCGGGAATGAGCGCAGCATGCGAGTCGAGGTACGCTCGGTCAGCCCAGACGCCAACCCGTACATGGTGATGTACTCCATCTTCAAAACCGGCCTGGACGGCGAGACCGCGAAGATCAAGAACCTGCGCCAGGCGGAACGCTATTTGCCGGATAACGTCTACGACGCGCTCAAGAACTTCCGCAAAGCCGAGTGGACCACCAAACTGCTGGGCGAAGATGTGAAGGAGCGATACGCGGATTTAAAACAGGCGTCCGCCGACCGCTGCGCCCGATTGCTGGGCACTTTCGTGAAAGCTCCCGAAGTGCAGTATCACCACGACGTGTACAACCAGTTTCTGTGGAATTTGTTCTGAATCCGGATTCCACCGAAGTCCGCAGATTTGCCGCAGATTTGCCGGCTGCGTCCCAAAGGGCGCGGCCTTTTTTCGTGCCATCCTGGTTCTGCCTCTGCTGCGCTCCCATTTTCGGAAGGCTTAGCCCTTTGAGCGATCCTGAATCCTGTTTTCCGCGCCGGGTTCATGCCTAGAATCGGAGGAAACTCATTAGAGCTATCTCATGCGAATCTTGATCGCGGAAGATGATCCCGCACTAGCCAACTTCGTGAAAAAGGGACTGGATTCCGAGCACTATGCCGTGGATATTTCCGGCGACGGCGAACAGGCCCGCGCCATGGCGGCTGAGTTTGACTACGACCTGGTAGTGCTCGATCTGAACCTGCCCCGTCTGGACGGAGTCGCCATCCTGCGCTACCTGCGTACCCGCAAGCCGAGCATGCCCATCCTCGTGCTGACCGGGCGCAGCCGGATTGAAGACCGGGTGCAATGTCTTGACCTGGGAGCGGACGATTATCTCAGCAAGCCATTCTCATTTTCCGAGCTTTCGGCGCGCATCCGGGCGCTGTTGCGGCGCTGCCATCTGCCGGCCGAATCGGTGCTGGCGGTAGACGATCTGAAGCTTGACCGGGTGGAGCGGCGGGTGGAACGTGCGGGTCGAAGGATTGACCTCACTTCCAAGGAGTTTGCCCTGCTCGAATACCTCATGCGGAACGCCGGGCGGCGGATCACCCGGGCCATGATCATCGAGCACGTGTGGAATCTGTCCTTCGACACCAACACCAACGTAGTGGACGTCTATGTGAATTACCTGCGCCGCAAAGTGGACGACGGATTCAATGCCCGGTTGATTCACACGGTGCGTGGCGTGGGTTACGAACTGAGCCGCCGCCGGGAGGAGCAGGCATGAGCAGCTCGGTAGCCGATGCCCCGGACGCGGCTGTTCCAGACATTGATCTGCGGGAATTGACAGCCGATCTGTTTCACGCCTTGAACCAACCCCTCACCGGCCTCCGTTGCTTCCTTGAACTGGCCGGCCTGAGCCAGGAACGGCCCTCCGCCCTCAGGTTGGAAACGGCGGTAGCCATGGCGGAACGGGCCGGCCGCATCGCCCAGTATCTTCGCGAACTGGTGGACGCCGAATACGGCGGAGACCATCTCGAGCTGCTGAATCTTACGGACTATCTGCGCGAGGCATGCACCGATTTTCAGCCGGTGGCGCAGGCGGCTCGGGTCGGCTTCCGCTTTGACCCCAGCGATGCTTCCTCCTGGGTGAGGTTCGAAGCCGCGCGCTTGCGGGAAGCGCTGTTTCACTTGCTGGAATTCGCTTTTAGCCAGACCACGCCGGGCGGCAACGTGGTTATCGCGGCCCTAAGCCGGCGGGGGACTGCGACCCTTCAACTTCAGATTTCTCCTGGTGACCTGAGTCCAGCCGCTTTGCTGGAAAGGCATGACATCGAAAAGAAAGAAAAGGAAGACAAAGAAGATGAACTCAGGCAGCGCTGGCGGCTGGCTCTGTGCCACCGGCGCTTCGAAGCCGCAGGCGGAGGCTTAGTGGTTACAAGCCAGATCGGGACGCTCACCATCACCGCCCATCTACCCCAGGCGGAGCCAGACGCAGAAGGACAGGGCACATCGTCTTCCAGCTTCAGGGAGGCAAGTTTTTCCCGTTTTCACCAGTCGCGCTAATCGTGGGAAGGATTTGCCCACGTCATCAAATTCTTAATTTTGTTCTAATCGGGTTCTAATCGGGCGAGGTTTCAATGAGCGAGATGACAGCCGCGTCCATGTTCCCTCTAGGTGGGCACTCCGTGGATGGAGGAGTGCTGGTGGCCAGCGCCAGCGGATCGCTTCGCGCCCAGGTCCGGCAAAGGTTTGGCGGCCGATGCTGGCCGGTACAGGAAGCGCTGGGCGGCGCGGATGCTCTGGCGAAGCTGGAAAGCGGCCATTGGCAGTTGCTGTTTCTTGACCAGCGTCTGCCGGATCTGGATGCTGAGGAACTGATCCAGATCATCAAGCTGCGTTTCCCCGGCATTGAAGTGATCCTTTTGGATTCCGACGCCGCAGCCGGGCCGGCCCGGTGGTGGGGGCCGACCATGTGCGGGCAAGCGTGCATGTGGAGTATGACTTGAGCACCAGCGACGACACCGAAGAAACCTACGATCCCAAGACTGCCGCCACTCTGACTCAGCAGAAGTCCGATGAGAATTCAAGCGGCGGCGGGCCGATGGGGGTTCCGGGAACCACGAGCAATCTTCCCACCGGCGCTGCCGCTACGGCAAAGACGGGAGGGCAAAGCGAGACTCCGCCGGCCTCATCGGCGGCAGGAAAAAACGTTGCTTCCTCTGCAGCAGCGAATGTTCCTCCCGCCATCGCTCCCGAGACTGAAAGTTCCCACAGTGAAAGCGAAACCTATGGAGTGAGCAAGAGTGTGCGGCACGTCAGCCAGCCTCCGGGGAGGATCAAGCGGATCGCCGCGGCGGTGCTGGTGGATGATGCGGTCGAATTCACCGACAAGAACGGCAGCCGCACCGCGGCGAGGCGCAAGCGCACCCCGGAAGAGATGAAGCAGATCGAGCAGCTGGCCGCCGCCGCCATCGGCCTCGATACGCAGCGGGGTGACATGGTGGCGATCCAGAATCTGTCTTTCCAGGAGCTTCCTGTGGAAAAGCCCTCGCCACCCGGAAGAATTGAAAGCACGCGCCGTTTCCTGTTCCAGTGGTCCAGCCTCTTCCGCTACCTGGGGGTGACGGCGCTGTTTGCCATCGTGTATTTCCTGCTGCTTCGCCCGGTCAAAAAGCAGCTGGTGATTGCCTTCCGGGAGCTGCCCGAGCGGGCGGCGCAAACCGTCAAGGAGCTCAAATCGCACGCCGCCAAAACCGAGGTCGAAATCGAACTCCCGGCCGGAAGTCCGCAGGCACAGCGGGCGCAGGCGCTGAAACGCCAGCTTTCGGAAAAAGTCAGGACTGAACCGTTGGGCGCCAGCCGGCTGGTGCAGAGCTGGATCCGTGAGGACGCCAAATGAGCAGCGCGCCCGCGCCACTGGCAAGCGGAATCCGCAAAGCCGCGATTCTGCTCGTGTTGTTGGGAGAGGATGTGGCGAGTCCGGTCTGCCGGCAGTTGCCGGAAAGCGATCTGGAACGCCTGACCCAGGAGATCGCCGACCTGCACTACATTGATCCGGGAACCGCACTGTCAGTACTGGAAGAGTTCCACAATCTGGCGGTGACCCAGGATTATCTGGCACAGGGGGGAACCGATTACGCGCAAAAGCTCCTGGTCAAGGCTTTCGGAGAGGACGGCGCGAGGCAACTGCTGAAACAGGTCTCGCGTGCGGCGGAAATGAGCGCCGGCAAGCTCGACTCTCTCCAGAAATCCGATCCTCAGCAACTGGCAAAGTTTCTCGAATCTGAACACCCGCAGACGATCGCCCTGATCCTCGCCCATCTGGATCCCAAGCAGGCATCTTCGCTGCTCATGAAGCTGCCGGAGACGCTGCGCGCCGACTCCGTGAAGCGGATGGCGCAGCTGCGGCAGTTCTCGCCCGAGATTGCGCAGAAGGTTTCTGTCGCTCTGCACAAGCGCTTGGAGGCGCTGGGAGAGCAGCACCGCCGGGCCTATGCCGGGTTTCAGGGAGTGGCTGACCTGCTGAACCGCATGGATCCGGTGCCGGCGAAGGTGATCCTCGAAGCCATCGAGAAAGATGATCCCAAGGTCGCGCTGGGTATCCGCAACCTGATGTTCACCTTCTCCGATCTGTTGGGGGTTCCCGAAGCCGGCATCCGTGAACTGCTGGGGCAAATCGACAAGAAGACCCTGGCTATGGCGTTGCGGGGAGCCACCGAGGAACTGAAGAATTACATCTTCAAGTCCATGTCTTCGCGCGCGGTCGAAATGCTCAAGGAAGATATGGAGGTCCTGGGACCGGTGCGCTCGCGGGATGTGATCAAGGCGCAGCAGGAGGCGGTCGCAGTGGCGCGCAAGCTGGAGGCCGAAGGCAAGATCAGCCTGGGAGCGGAGGAAGATGAGTACGTCGTCTAATCCCGCGTTGGAGCCCCTGGCAGAACCTGCGCAGCCGGCAGCCCAGCCCTTCACCTATGTCGACGCGGTCGCGCTCGCGGCGCCTCCCGCGGGTGGGCGGAGTCCGGCGGAAAATCCTGAAGACTTCCTCCATCGTGAGGCGGCAGCACGCACCGCCGGCTTGCTCGAAGGCGAAGCCCGAGCGCGAACCGGTTTCGACCAGCGCCTGGCGGAAGTCCGCCAAAAACTCGATGCGGCCCTTCGCGACTTTGCTCGGGAACGATCCCGCTATTTCGAGCAGGTGGAACCCGAAGTGGTGCAACTGGCGCTGGCCATCGCGCGAAGAATCCTGCATCGGGAAGCACAGATCGATCCCCTCTTGCTCGCCGGAATGGTCCGCGTTGCTCTGGAGAAGATCGAGCAGGGAGCCAAAGTTGTGGTGCGGGTGAATCCGCAGCAGGTCTCGGAATGCCGCACCTATTTCGCCAGTCATCTTGAAGGGCGAGAAATTCCCGAGGTCGAAGATGATCCGGCCATAGAGAAAGACACCTGCACCCTGCATACCGCATTGGGAACAGTCGAACTTGGCCTGGAGGTACAGCTCAAAGAGATTGAACGCGGCTTGCTCGATGTGCTGGCCCAGAAACCGCAGACATGAACTCTCCGGGACTGCTCTCGAGGTATTTCGCTCGCCTAGAAGCCTGCTCCGCCGCATGCTGGCAGGGGCGAGTCACCCAGGTGACCGGGCAGCTGGTGGAATCTGAGGGACCATTCTGCACGGTAGGCGAACTCTGCCAGATTGTGAGCCGGTCGGGTGTTTTCTCGGGCGAAATCGTCGGGTTCCGCGGAACCACAGTGCTCTCGATGCCATTACAACGGCCGCAGGGAATCCGCTACGGTGACCGCGTCATGACCCGGGGAGCGCGCCCGGCAATCTGGGTAGGCGAGGCGCTGCTGGGGCGGGTGATTGATGGCATGGGCGAGCCTTTGGATTCTGCGGAGCCATGTTAGGGCGGCGATTACCAGGCGCTCGATGCTCCGGCCCCGCAGCCGCTGGCCCGAGAACCGATCCATGAAGCGGTTGGCTGCGGCATCCGCGCGGTAGATGGATTTCTTACCTGCGGGCGCGGCCAGCGGGTGGGAATCTTCGGAGGCAGCGGGGTCGGCAAGAGCACCCTGATTGGCATGATGGCCCGCAACACGAGCGCGGACCTGACGGTCCTTGCTCTGGTGGGAGAACGGGGACGTGAAGTCCGGCACTTTCTTGAAGACGCGCTTGCAGAACAGGGGCGAAAGCGGACCGTGGTGGTGGTCTCGACCTCAGACCAGTCCCCCGTATTACGGCTGCGCGCGGCCCTGGCGGCGACCGCCGTCGCGGAGTACTTTTGCGGGCAAGGCAAGAACGTTCTCCTGGTCGTTGATTCGCTGACCCGTCTGGCTATGGCGCAACGCGAAATCGGACTGGCGGCCGGGGAACCGCCAACCTCCAAAGGCTACACGCCTTCGGTCTTCACACTGATGGCGCGGCTGATCGAAAGGGCCGGAAAATTCTCACAAGGCAGTATCACGGCGTTCTATACCGTCTTGATGGAGGGGGACGATCAGCAGGACCCGATTGTCGACAGAGCGCGTGCGCTGCTTGACGGTCACATCATGCTCGACCGGAAGCTGGCTGCGAGAAATCACTATCCGCCGGTCTCGGTGCTCGACAGCATCAGCCGGTTGATGCCCGCGGTTTGCTCGGCAGAGCATTTGGCCAAGGCGCACAAACTCCGAAAACTGCTCGCCAGCCATGCGGCTTCCGAGGACCTGGTGCGGCTGGGCGCGTATCAGAAAGGAAGCGATCCCGTGCTGGACCAGGCGCTCGCCTTGATGCCCGAGCTCGAACGCTTTCTCCAGCAAACCCCAGGAGAAGATGTGCGCCTGGAGGATAACGTGGGGAAACTACTGGCTCTCGGAGGGTGAGCCATGGCCTTTCAATTTTCATTGGCGGCTGTCCTGCGGTTTCGGCGAAGCTAGGAATCGCACCGCGAAACGCTGCTGCGGGAAGCGAGCCAGCGTGTGGCACGCTGCCATCAGGACATTGCCGACGTCAACGAGAAAATTTTGCAGATCGGCGGCCGGCAACTCCAACGGCTATCCTCCGGCACGACCGCCGCCGAGTTGCAATTTGACTTGCTCTGTCGCGCTGCCCTGGCCCAGCGTCGCGGCGACCTGGAACAAGAACTGGATGAGGCGGAATCGTTACGCCGGGTACGCGCAGAAGCCTGGGCGCTCGCCCGGCGCCAGCGGGAAGTCATCGAGAGCCTGCGCCAAAAGCAGTTCGCCGCTTACCAGCTGCAAGTGCGCGGGCTGGAACAGCGGCAGCTCGACGATGCATTTCTCTTACGGCGGGAGTTCCTGCGGCGCGCTGACCGTTTCAGAGCGGATGGTGGCTTTGCGCATCAGGCTGAATTCCGAGATCCATGAACCGTGTATCCAACGCCTCCCGATGGACTGAACTCAGGGCCACAATGATTTCGCGAAGGTAATAGATGGTCGCTGCCAACAGGCAAATCATGGCCAATACGAAGAAGACGACCGCCGCCACTGCCGCTCCCTTCCAGTAAAGCCCGATCCCCAGGAGCAGTCCGCTCACCAGCGTAGCAGCCAGGGATACCAGCGCGAGCAGAAAACATCGCCGGATCATCTCCGCCCGCAACTCGATCGCGCGGATTTGCGCTGTGTAAGCTTCCGCTTCCTGGATCCGGTTATCTTTGGCGGCGGCGTGCTTCGCGTGAACATACTGCCTTAGCCGGCTGACCATACCCATCAGCCGCACATTGATGGACAGAACCAGCAAGGCTGTCGCAGAAACGAACACCGCCGGTGCGAGAAAGGCCTGGAACAGGCGGACAATATCAGACATGTTGAACGCGTCGCAATTTCGGCGCCTTCGATCGTCGCGCAGGCGCCAGGGCAAACCCTCATTCAGTTGGTGTGGAGGGCGTATTTCCCTGGTGAAGTGTACCATCCCACGAATTACTTGCCGGGAGGGGCGGCAAGAGATGCCCAGACTGCATTCTGCCGGCCCATATTTCCCACCTTCCAACCATCGGCAGAAAAAAATTGGTCTTGAGTCTCAGCCGTTTACAGCGTTCCAGGGCCAGAACGGTGAAGAAAGCGCTTTTGGCTATGCAACTGCTTTTTCAATAGCGTGCCTTCAGCAATGCCGCCAATACCAACCTTCATTCAACCGGCTGAGACGTCGGCCAGCCCGACACTCTCGCTGATGCTTGCCATGCCGCCCATCAGCGGAAACGCCGGCAAACTCGCGAATGACTTGCTGCATGCAGCGTCTCAGTGGCCGTCGCCTGCGCCGAACCTGGATTTTCCCGATACTACTCAGCCGGCGCTTGCCACCAGCAAAAAAATGGGACGCACGTTCGAGAAAGACACTCTCGCAGCAGCGAATTGGGCGGCGCGGCTCTCCGAGACTGCTCCCTCAACTCTCGTCGTCCCAACCCCGGCCCTTCCAGGCCCTGCCCTGGCGCCGCAGCTTCCGATTGCTGCCATATCTTCGCCTATTCCCACTCCGAACCCCAAAAACGGCCAGCCCTTGGGCAATCGAGATGCGGCCAACAGCTCGCTGCAAGCGTCCCAAGTGGCATTGCAAAGCCCGATCACCTCGGCAAGTCTGATGACATTGAAGGCTGCCGCCGCGACACAAGACACTACCCAGACGAGTGCGCCTTCTGAAACCTCGACCGTCGCGTCAGATTTTCTCAAATCAGCTTCTCAACCGCCGAAACCGGATGCACCGTTTTTTCCGCAGGATCAAGCCGCAATAACCTCCCATGGCTCGACGCCAAAGATTACGGAATCTGACACGGACGCGCAGTTCACGCCGCCGCTGCCGCTGACGGAAGTGGGATTATCAAGCGACCAGGTTGAGCCGGCCGAAGCCATACCCAAGGCCTACTCGGAATTGCCCACTCCACCAACCGGCCAAGCGAGCTCCGAAACGGTTCCCGCGCAGCTGAAAATCGAGCCTTCGATCATACCCGCTGCACCGAAAGCCGAAATTTCGAATATAGGAAATCAAGATGGCCCGCGGTTAGCGCAGAGCAGTTCGCTGCCTGTGACCGCGGAGAAAGCTTCTGTTTCGAGAGTTTCGCCCCCGGGAAGCCCGGTGTCTGTGCCTTCCGATGCGGTCTCGATTATGGCGGACAGACCGTCGAGAAGCGCCAACGTCAACCCGGGACCTTCGCTTGGCCAGAAAATTGCTCCGAATAAAACAGCAAACCAGGCCCACAGCATGGCCGCAACCGCCCAGGACCGGCCGCCGGAAAAAGCGCCGATCAGTCCTCCCAGTAACGAAAACGAAAACGCCCAGTCCAGCGGAGCCCCGGTGAGCTTGCCAGTTTCATCGCCTCCCGCCGCGATACCGCCGGTCCACCAGATTCAGACGGCCGACACGTCCGCGGGGCCAGCCAATTCGTCGCCGCAAGCTCTGCCTGGCACAAGCCCGGCTTCCCCAAATTCATCGCCCCTCACCACCAACAGACAGCCGCAACCCTTGCCGGAAACGCCAGCTCCCCCGGTAACAATTTCGGGCGCGGTGCAGACCGCACGCATGGTGGCTGTCACGGGACAGGCGGAAATGCACATCGGTGTGCGCTCGGCAGATTTCGGCAGCATTGACGTGCACGCGGTGGTGCGGGACAGCCTGGTCGGCGTAACTGTAGGCAGCGAGAAGGGTGACCTGCGAGCTTACCTAAGCCCGGAGGTTGCCCGTTTGCAAAGTACATTAAAGCAGCAGGAACTCCGCTTCGAAACTCTCCGCTTCCTCGAAGCCGGAGTCGGATCGAACAGCGGTCAATCCGGCGGCGGCGACACACAGTCACGATATTTCAGCCATGGACGGCATTTTTCAACCGGCATGGCGCTGGCAGTGGAACCGGAAACGACTTTGGATGCCAGCGTGCAAACCGCGAGTGAGCTTAACGTCCGCGCGTGAACTGCCAGGGGTGGGAGAAGTAAAGGAGGAAACTTATGAGCAGCGTAAATCCAGCCGCCAGCACCGGGATAGTGAATCCCTCTGCTGCAACCACCAACTCGACGGCAAGCGCCAGCAACAGCAGCCTCACGCAGGGCACGGAAGGCATGTTCATGCAGTTGTTGACGGCTCAACTGGCCAACCAAAGCCCACTCGATCCGGTGGATCCTGACACGTTCACCACCCAACTGGTCCAGTTCAATATGCTCGACCAGCTTACCCAGATCAATAACACCCTCAGCAATGCGTTCCCCGCTGCGGCAGCGGGTTCAAACAATTCCGCAGCCGCTGGCAATTCGGGCAGTTCAAACACCAACAATTCCATACCAGGAGTCTAGCCATGCCGAATTTTTCCATTCCGCTCTCCGGTTTGACCGCCGACGCGACCGCGTTGTCCGCGATCGCCAATAATCTGGCCAATCAAAATACGACCGGATATAAAGACACTCGCGTTCTTTTCACCGATCTGTTTTATCAAAGCCTGGGTACGACCGGGGCCGGGGATCCCATCGAACTGGGGGCAGGCGCCACCGTAGGCTCAATGCCCGCCAATTTTACCCAGGGCAGCGTGCAGGCCACAGGCGTGCCTACGGACGTGGCCATCCAGGGAGACGGATTTTTCGCCGTCGAGGAAGGAGGTCTGACCAGCTACACCAGGGCGGGCGACTTCTCGGTGAACTCGGGCAATTTCCTGGTCACCAGCTCCGGGCAAAATGTGCTGGGCTATCCTGCCGTCAATGGCGTGGTGAATACGGGCGCCGGGGTGGCTCCTTTGCAGATCGGGGCCGGCACGACTAGCCCGCCCACTGCGACCGCGAACGTGCAGATTGACACCAACCTCAACGCCGGCCATGCGGTCGGCACCACCTACTCGACGCCGGTCACCATCTATGACTCGCTCGGCACGACCCACATTCTGACATTTTCCTTTACCAAGAGCGCGACCAACACCTGGAGTTATAGCCTTTTTATTCCTGCAACTGATCTTAGTGGCGTGGGCGCCACCGGGATCCTGGCCGCCGGAACTCTCATGTTTGACGGCAACGGAAACCTGACCTCGCCCACCACAGACATAACCAAGATTCCCATCACCGGGCTGGCCGACGGCGCATCCGATATGACCTTCAACTGGAATATTCTGAACGGGACTACGCCGGTGATTACCCAGGTGAGTGCGCCCGACAGTACCACGGCCACGCAGCAGGATGGCGCCAGCGCCGGATCCCTGCTCGATTTCAGCATCGGCCCGGATGGAACTATCACCGGATCTTTCAGCAATGGCAAAACCGCCGCCTTGGGACAGCTTGCGCTTGCCAGCTTTGCCAACGAGGAAGGTCTGGAAGCACAGGGCGATACCGACTTCGTGCCGACTCTGGCTTCCGGACAAGCGGTTCTGGGCGTGCCGGGAACAGGAGGTCGCGGCACGCTGGCAGGCGGATCGCTGGAGCTCTCCAATGTGGACATCGCTACCGAGTTTGCCAATCTGATTGTGGCGCAGCGAGCTTTCGAAGCCAACGCAAAAGCCGTTAACACCTTCGACACCATTACTTCTGACACCATCAACTTGAAGCAAACTTAGCCGCAGGCAGAATTTTCAGACACGACGCTTGACGCATGTCCCCCGGGCAGGTCACGACCAGGAGAGGAGAATAATGGTTGAAGTTTCCCTTTGCGCTGGCTAAACTCACCCTGCCCACGCGCTCACCCAGTCAGGGCAGTGCACACGAACGCTGGAGTGCGCACGCGGGATCATCCACAACTTCGAAAGGAGAAGGCAATGGGCCGGTTGACGGGCCTGCTGGGGATTGCTGCGATGTTGGGGGCAGCATTCATCTTCTCAACCGACCGCCGGGCCATCCGTTTGAAAACCGTCTGCTGGGGCCTGGCACTGCAAGTGGCGTTCGCCATCTTTGTTCTTAAGGCGCAAGTCGGCCGCGATATTTTTCAAAAAGCCGGCGACGCAGTTAACCGGCTGCTCAGTTATTCCTATCCCGGATCGCAATTCGTTTTCGGAGAATTGGGCAAGCAGCACTCGCAGCTCGGTTTCTATTTCGCGTTCCAGGTGCTGCCCACCATTATTTTTATTGCAGCGTTTTTTGCCGTGCTCTATCACTACGGCATCATGCAATTCATGATCAAGCAGGCGGCGCGTGTGATGACGACATTCATGGGCGCGAGTGGGGCGGAGTCGCTCAACGTCGCAGCCAGCATTTTCATGGGCCAGACGGAAGCGCCGCTTACCATCCGGCCATTTCTTGCCGATCTTACCCACTCCGAGCTAATGACGGTGATGACTAGCGGCATGGCCCATGTTTCGGGCGGAATCATGGCGGCATACATAGCGTTTGGAGTGGAACCGAAGCATCTGCTGACCGCGGTCATCATGACTGCGCCGGGGACGATTCTGATGTCGAAGATGCTCGTGCCGGAGACCGGGCAACCCAAAACCGCTGGCCGGGTCGTGATGAGCGAGGAGGAAGTCGCAACCGAGAAAGAGGAGAATCTGCTCGGCGCCATCGCGCGAGGCACAACCGACGGCCTTCACCTGGCGCTCAATGTCGGGGCCATGTTGATTTCTTTCATCGCGCTGATCGCGCTGACGAATGGGATTCTCGGTGGTGTGCATAATGGGCTGGCACATTTTGGCATAACATGGTTCCCCTCCAGCCTGGAAAAGATCTTCGGAACCATTTTCGCGCCAGTCGCCTGGATCATTGGGATTCCCTGGCGTGATTGTCCGGCGATTGGATATCTGTTGGGTACCCGCATGGCTCTGAACGAACTGGTGGCCTTCTCCTTGCTGGGTCCGCAGAAAGCCATGCTCGACCCGCGCTCTTACACGATTGCGACCTTTGCACTCTGCGGATTTGCCAATTTAAGCTCAATCGGAATTCAGATCGGGGGCATCGGCGCGCTCGCCCCAAATAAACGAGGAGAGCTGGCCCGTCTGGGGTTCCGCGCCATGCTGGCGGGAACCATGGCGAACCTGATGTCGGCTTCGATTGCGGGAATCTTGTATTAGAACGACCTTATTGTCGTACCCCGGCCGTCCTTCGACTGTGCTACCGTTCGCTTGCTGCACGCCGGATTCGCTGAGATGACAACGCGACCCCCGCCCTTGTCATGGGCAGCGGCACCGTCGTATGCTTTCGGTCTATGAACGCGAAAAACCTTACCCCTAGGGCTATGCTGCGGCAAAAAGCACAACTGATGTCGGCTTCGGAGATTGAGCGTACGCTGGTGCGGCTGGCGCACGAGATCGCGGAGCGCAATGGCGGAGTCGATGGCTTGGGTTTGGTGGGCATCAAGCGGCGCGGAGTGCCGATTGCCGAGCGGCTGGGAAAGTCCATTGAACGCATCGAAGGGATGCAGGTCCCAGTGGGAACGCTGGACATTACGTTCTACCGCGACGATCTTTCCACTCTCGGCCCGAAGCCGGTAGTGCAGAAGTCCAAAATCGGTTTCGACATCGCCGACAAGAACATCGTCCTTGTAGACGACGTGCTTTTCACCGGCCGCACCACCCGTGCTGCCCTCGATGCGCTCTTTGCCCAGGGTCGTCCGCGCCAGGTGCAACTCTGCGTGCTCATAGACCGCGGCCATCGTGAGCTGCCGATCGAAGCGGCCTTCGTAGGGCGCAAGGTTGAGACGACGATGAATGAAGTCATCGAAGTCAAGCTGCAGGAAATTGACAACGTCGAAAAAGTGCTGTTGATGGAAAAATAAATCGTCCCACCATGTTCACTGTACCTTCAGCTTGACTGCACGTTCACGGCCGGGAAAGATCTCGACCGCCTCGCCCCCCTTCAAATAAGCTTGCAGGACAGAAGCGTTCGCCCATTCCAGGTCCCAGCCGTTCTCGATTGCCAAAGCAGTATATTTTCCCGGCAAGACCTCGCGCAGGCTGAAGCTGCCGTCACTGTCACTTTGATCGCGGCGGAACAGTGTCGTGTTCTCCGGATCCTGAGGAACGAGGACAATCATCGCCCCACTCCAGGGTTTGCCATCCTTGAGAGCCACGCCCGAAGCGCTGCCCAGGTTTTCCGACATTGTCACCGTCAGTCGCACCGGGTTGTTACCGGCAATCGTCACGCTCTGTCCCACTACCTTTGCGCCGGTCGCCGTGATGCCGGCGACAATAGCGCCGGGCAGATTTGTGACCGAAACTCGATAAGTACCGGGGATGATGTCCGCCGAAGAAATCTCGAACTGGCCGCGGGGCGAAACCTCGGCGCCCACCGTATTGCCGGAGGCGTTCCTCAGTTGGAGATACGCGCGGCGTCCGAGTGGCGCTCCGCCCAGCGTCAGCATGCCGGTAATTGAGCCTGATGCCGCAACCGGGGGAACTGTGATGTCCATGTCACTGCCCAAGGTTATGGACTGTGCCCACAGACGTGAGTTTTTACCGCCGTCGTCGCGCCCGCCGTAGGACTGCACCTCCAGGCTGAACTCACCCGGCGGAAGCCCGCCGATATCTATCTCTCCTTTTCGGGTCTGCGTTTCCTCCTGCGGCACGGGGACGGTCCGCCCTTCGAAAACATGCTGCGCCAGGAATGCCGAGAAGGAACGCTCTTGGGCGAGAGCAGGAGTGTGAACGCGCAAAGTCAAAGCATGAACCGCCGTCAGAACCACATCGGCGCTGGCGCGTTCCCCGGCTTTAAGAATAATGGGAGTCGCCGAGGCGTCATCGGTAGCGCCGGAATAATAGGTGAGCGGATAAGCCACGTCCAAAGCCGGATTCGGAGAAGCGGTCTCTGCCTCCGGACCTTCGATGCCTCGGCGTTGACGAAACCTGCGTAGACTCCTGGGCCTGGTATTCAACGCATACCAGGGCCGCGCCGATACCGCCACAAAATACGTCCCAGATCCCTGGTGGCTGAAACGGTAACCGCCCCGGTCATTGGTGTTAGTTTGTCCTACCAGGACAATCGCGCGCCTGCCGTTCTCAATTCGATTTCCAAAAAGCAGGACACTCGCGTCACGGATTGGCTCGTTCTGTTCATCGGTCACTACCCCGGAAATCGCGCAGTCGGGTCGAAGCTTGAATATCAGGTTCTCTGATTGCAAGCCGGCCCCAACCACAATGCCAGTGAAGTAACCTTCGTGCTCCTCATACCCCTGCCGCTTGAATCCATTGCGTTCCGCCCTCAGCCAGTATTTCGCAGGTGGCACGTGGTCAAATTCGAACCGTCCGTCTTCCCCGGTAAGCTGGCTCACGAGTGTTTCCCCCTTAAGGGCCAGGCCAATCTCGACCTCGGCGTGCGCCAGAGGCTGCCCGGTAAGGTCGCTGACGACGGTTCCGGAAATGCGAAACATCTCGTTGGCAGCGGAGGGCGTGGTTCGTTGCCCGCGCGCTGGAAGAGCAACCATTATGAAAACCATCCAGGCGGCAAGGGAAGGCCTGGGTCTCGCGATGTGTTTACTTTCCGGCATTGATTGGTTCAAGAGGCGGTGCATTGACAGTGCCGTTCGGAGATAGCGTAACTTGTGCTGCTTTCGCGAGATACGGAGCCAGAGCTTCGGCACTCGTATATTCGAGTTCATCGTTTTCGAGCGCAAAGACGCTGTAATCTCCGGGCGCCAGGTTGGTGAACCTGAACTGGCCTTGCGCTCGTTGCGCCTTGGTCTGTCGCGGATTCCGGTCAGGTACCAGAAACACCACGCCACGCGCAGCCTGCTGCTCTGCACTTAACGTCCCGGTAAGAGTTGCGCCATCGTTGCGTAGCAAAATGTCAATCGGCGGCACACGCGCCCCTGCGGCGACATTGAGATCGTCATGCAGTAAATCAACGCCGCCGCACTGCGCGGACTGAACGTAGAACGGACCGTTGGGCACGATCACCGCGGAATACTTGCCGCGTTCGACGTCGCGAATAACGATGGAGGAGGGATTGGCGGGAGCATCCAGGCTTGAAGCGTAGTCGTTCGGTGCAAGGGAGGGAAGCGCCGAACTTAATTCTACAGTGACCGGCATGTTCATCGCCGCTGTTTTTCCGCCAACAGGAGCGGTGAACTCCGTTCTCACAATTACCGGAATGGCAACATCCGGTTCGACGACCAGGTGAACCCCTGCCATGTCAGAATTGACGGTTATCGGCAGATTTGCCTGCTGGGAAGAATTTTCCGAGAACGCTTCCGCGCGTAGCGTGTAAGAGCCGGAGGTCACCTGCGCGTCGAATTGGCTGCCTTCGCGGCTGAACTGCACCGGAAATGGCAAGGTGTCGCCGGAACTGTTGACGAACGAAAGATTCACGCCCTGGGCGGCGGCCGTGCCACCCACGCTTCCCGAAATGTTGTACAAGGGTTCTGATTTAAGAGAAACGTCAGCTTCAAATTGCTGGCCGGGCGTGAGTTCGATGGCGGCGGCCGAACCAAGATCGCCCGCTGCGGGGAAAAAGACTTCGGCGAAACCTCGTCCCCGCGACCCGGACGCCTTGGTTGCCGGCACCAAGGGCCGCCAGCTTGGCCCGACTGCCGCGTAGTATGTTCCGGGAACAAGTTCGGCGATACGAAATTCACCGTCGGAATCGGTGGTGGTGTTGCCCGCACCCTCCCAGCGCCGTCGGCCGTCAACGATTCGCAGATGGGTCAGTTTCACCGGGATGTCTTCGACCGGCTCCCCGTCGGCTGTCACCTGTCCGAAGATAACCGCCTCCGGAAAAAGCTTCAGCACAACTGGCGCTGTATCCGGGCCTACCGTGACTCGCGACGGGGCGAACATACCGGCGCCCTGCGAGGATTCGCGCTCGTTGAAAAAGCCAGGCTTGCGTGCCGTGAGAGCCGCCTGCGTCGAGGTCAAGCCATCGAATTCAAAATGACCTTCTGGATCCGTCAGAGTTGCATTGCCCGCAGGACCACCCATTTCCACCAGAGCACGCGGGATCGGTTCCCCTGTCACGGAATTAACGACGCTGCCGCTAAGGTTGTAGCTGGCGCCCTGAGCCAGCAGGTGTTCGCTTGAGGTGCCACAGAACGACAGCCATAAAAAAACCAAAAAGCAAGCAGCCTTTGCACGAAGGCTTAATCCGAGACTGGGAATGGCTGGCACTGGAATAACGGTACCGGATCGAAGATGAACCCACAAGGGTTAGACGCTGCCAGCGAGGGATTTTGATGCTAGCGGATTGTGGCCTCCCTGCAGTCTGTTACGGGCAGGTTAATCGCCGCTCGCCAACCTTGAAAGTGCTATTGACAGCGGCGCCATTTTCGAAACATAATTGGCGCCCAGCCTGGGAGCACTCCCTTGTGAGACATGCCAAGACAAGACTCCATGAGATTTCCCCGGCGCTAGATAACCGGCTGAGCCTGTATGGCCTTGCGGCCGGCGCTGCTTGCGCGGCTCTGCTGGCTATACCACAACGGTCACAGGCCGAGGTGGTTTATACCCCCGCCGATGTGAAACTGAACCGGGACCGTATTCATTGATCTGAACAATGATGGTAATAACGATTTTGCCCTCGTGATGCGCTTGCGCGGTGACTGGAAAGGTGCGAGTTTCTGGCAAGAGCAGTTGAACCTCCAAATGTACAGCGGCGAAGTGATCGTCAATGGCGGCGAGGCAGGAGCATTGGCCGAGGGGGCGGTTATAGGCTCCCACCGCAACTTCAGGCACGCCCAAAAGCCCGGCGAACTGATGGCCTCCGCTTCCGGCACCTATATGTATTCCTGCTGCAGCTTTGTGAAAAAATTTGCCGGCAACTGGGTCGACGCGAAAGACCTGTACCTGGGTTTGCAGTTCCAAATCAGTGGCCAAACCCACTACGGCTGGGCACGGGTGAGCGTCACCGCCAAGGAATATGAGCACATAAGCGCCATTTTGAGCGGATACGCATATGAAACCATTCCTGGCCAGCAAATCCTGGCGGGACAAAGATCCGGCACGGCCGACGACCCCGTCTTCGTCAATACTTCGGCAGGCGGAGGCTCACTCGGGGCGCTGGCGCGGGGGCGGTGACAACAACAATAGCCGAGGGGAAGGTGCAGAAGTTGTTGATTGAGAAGTCAGGCCTCAGCGCAGGGCAGTCCGCGATGGTTCGACGTTAGGAGTATCTATGAAGGTGCATAACAAGGCGACGATGTCAGGAACGGGCTTGCATCGTTTGAATAACTATGCACTAGCCGCCGGTGCAGCGGGAGTGAGTTTGTTCGCTTCAGCGCATTTGGCCAACGCAGAAATCGTTTACACGCCAGTACACGTAACAATCACACGAGGGCAGCGTTCTTACCTGGATCTGAACGGCGATGGAATTGACGAACTTCAAATCCAAGATGTCTCGGGGATATCTGGCTACGGAAGCGGCTCGCTGGCGGCCTTCCCCAACGAAGCAGCGGGCGCGTGGGTGCAAGGACCCTGCAGCGAGGGCTCTTTCTTCTGCTTTGCGAGCGCGATTCCTGAAGGCAAAAGCATTCCGGGCGGAAGTATGCATTGCTGCGCTTCCGACGGTACGTTTATGCTGCTGAATGGACACGGCCTATGGAGGGCTGTTACTAACCGATATCTTGGAATCCGTTTTGAGATTCAAGGCGAGGACCACTATGGCTGGGCACGTGTGAGTGTCCAGATAACGAATAACATGGGAAGATGCGATATCATCGCAGTGGTCAGTGGTTATGCCTACGAAACCAGTCCCAATACCCCGATTGTGGCTGGCCAGACCTCGGCTTCCCACCGCCTGTCCGGCGACTTGAAGTCATCATCATTGGGCACGCTGGCACTGGGATATCAGGGTATGAAACTGCGGGCTCGACCTGACGCGCCAACGCCCCTCCCGTGAATTCCCAAAAAGACTCAGGAGGGCCTATGAGAAGGTCGAAGCAAAGCTCACGAAACAACGTGATGACAAAGACCGGCCAGCATCGGCTCAACGCCTATGCCATGGCGGCCCGCGCTGCGGGAGTTGCGCTGCTGGCACTCGCTCCGGCGGCCGATGCCGAAGTAATCTTCACGCCCCGGAATGTCCATCTGCAGAATGGGTCGTTTTCGATTGATGTTAACAACGATGGGGGTGCGGACTTTTTCCTGACGGACAGGTTTTATTCTGCGCCGCGTAGCCAGTTTCCGCTTGAGGGCCGTAGAAAGCTCGCGATACACGGAAATGCCTCAGGTGCGAGCGTCGTAGTGAGCAACAAGGAGGTTGCGGCGCTTAGTTCGGGCGCGAACATCGGCTCGAGCCGGGCGTTCCGCAGTGTTTTCAACCAGAAGGCGCTGCTGGCCGGTGGCCAGGAAGTCTACCATGGCAGCACTGGAACCTGCTGCTTCGAGCCTTACGGAAACTGGGAGCACGCCAGCAGAAGTTATGTCGGCTTGCGCTTCGAACTTAATGGACAAACCCACTACGGCTGGGCGCGCTTGACTGTCAACGCAGTGAGCTACTTCGGACTCGGCGAAATCCATGTTCTGCTCTCAGGCTATGCCTACGAGACGACGCCCAACCAATCCATCAAAGCGGGTCAGACCCGCGCGGCGGACCAGGCAGCCGAGCCAATGCGCGGAACGCTGGGCCAACTGGCGAAGGGCGCGGGGAATTAGTTAGATTTTAGAGTTCAGTTTTTATGCCTCAGCCTCTTGCCAAGAAAGTTCTGCTTATCGGATGGGATGCAGCCGACTGGAAAGTGGCCACCCCGCTGCTCGACCAGGGGCTCATGCCCACGCTGGATGATTTCATTAATCACGGCGTGATGGGCAACCTCGCGACTTTGCGCCCAATTCTCTCGCCCATGCTGTGGAACTCAATTGCCACCGGCAAGCGGGCGCACAAGCACGGGATTCACGGATTCACCGAACCCGATCCGCAAAGCGGCGGCATCCGGCCGGTGTCGAGCACTTCGCGGAAAGTGAAGGCGCTGTGGAACATTCTCACGCAGCGCGGATACAAGTCTCACGTCCTGGGCTGGTTCGCCGGGCATCCCGCCGAGCCCATCAACGGCATTTCGATTTCTGACGTTTATCCCCACGCGACCGCTCCTCTTGACAAGCCGTGGCCGATGCCGCCGGGAACGGTTTACCCGGAAAGCAAAGTTGAACTGTTTGCGAAATTGCGCATGCACCCAGCAGAGGTCACCGAGGCCGCAATCCTGCCCTGGATTCCCAACGCAAAGGATATAGATCAGGAGAAGGACAAAGGTCTGGTTTCGTTCGCCAAAATTCTGGCGGAAAATTGCTGCATTCACAACGCCGCGACCTGGATTCTGCAGAACGAACCCTGGGATTTCATGGCCGTCTATTACAACGGCATTGACCACTTCTGCCATGGGTTCATGCATTTTCACCCTCCGAAAATGGAGGGCATACCCGACGACAAATTCGAAATCTACAAAGACGTCGTCAATGGCGCTTACCGCTTTCATGACATGATGCTGGAAACTCTGCTTGCGCTCGCCGGGCCTGATGCAACCGTTCTGCTGGTTTCCGATCATGGGTTTCACTCCGACCATCTGCGGCCAAAAGGCATTCCCCTGGAGCCGGCGGGCCCCGCGGTGCAGCATCGCCAGTTCGGGATCATCGGCATGAAGGGCGAGCACATCAAGCAGGATGAGCGCATCTACGGAGCGACGCTGCTGGATGTTACGCCAACGATTCTCACGCTGTTCGGTCTGCCCGTCAGCGAAGATATGGATGGGCGCGTGTTGGTGCAGGCGTTCGAAGAAACACCCGAGATCACGCGCATCCCCAGCTGGGAGAACGAACCAGGCGAGTGCGGGATGCATCCGGCGGATTTGCGCATGGACCCGATCGCCGCCCAGGCCGTGATGCAGCAATTCATTGCGCTGGGCTACATCCAGCCGAACGAAGATCAGACCAAAGCGGTCGCGAGTTCCATTCGCGAGGCAAAATACAACCTTGCCCGCGACTATCTCGATTCGAACCGCGCCAAAGACGCATTGCCCCTGTTCGAGGAACTTGCCAAAGAAGAGCCGCGCCAGAGCCGCTTCGAACTGCATCTTGCGCAATGTTACCTCGCGTTGCGGAAGCGGCAGGAAGCCCGACAGGTTCTGGAGCGGCTGATCAATGATCCTCCGAAGCCTCCCGAGCCGCCAAAGAGACGGCGAGCCGGAGACGGCGGGGCCGCGCCCGATGACCCTGAGCCGCCGGGGGAGGTAGAAGGACAAGCGGCCGTCGCTGTGCCGCAGAATGGTCAGCCAGCCGAAGCCGCTGCGCAGGCAGAGGAGATTCTAGATCAGCCCGCCGCGGCCAATGATCCTTCAAAGCCGCGCCCCTGGGCAGATCTGCTCTTGGGTGTGATTCAGTTTGAAGAAGGCGACATGGACACGGCGCTGGCTTCTTTGCTCCGCGCCGAGCAGTCCGATCCCCATTTGCCGAATCTGCACTTGCGCATTGGCGAAACTTATTTGCGGCAGCAGCGGATCAAAGATGCTGAAAGAGCCTTCCAGCGGACGCTGGAAATTGACGGCGACCGCCCCGAGGCGCATCTGGGCCTGGCAGTCGTGATGCTGCGTCAGCGCCGCAACGCCGAAGCCGCCGAGGAAGCTTTGCTCGCCGTAGGCCTCCAGCATTTTCTGCCGCTGGGACACTTTTATCTGGGAGTCGCTCTCGCCCGCCTCGGCCATCGCCAGCGCGCCATGCTGGCCTTCGAAACCGCTTTGACCATGCTGCCCGGCCTTATCGCCGCGCACCGCTGGTTAGCCACGCTGTACAACTATCCCGGCGAAGACATGGAAAAAGCCGCCCGCCATCGCTATGTGTACGCGCAGTTGCGCGGGCAGAGGGAGAAGAACCGGAAGGAGGCCGTGAGCTAGGGCGCGAAATCGATCACGGAGAATTGCAAATGCGAATGAGCAGCGGTAGAGACATAGCTGTCTTGGCCCTCGTGGCCGTGAGTGTGCTTATGGCAGGCATCGCGAAAGGGCAGGAAAATATACTACTGACCTTCGATAACAAGAACGGTGCGAACCCTGAGTCCAGCCTTGTATTTGATCCCTCCGGGAATCTATTTGGCACCACGAACGCCGGCGGCTCTCAAGGGTGCAGCTATGACTACGTTCTCGGGTGTGGAACAGTATTTGAATTGACGCCCACCGGGAGCGGTACTTGGACTAACCACGTGCTGCACAGCTTCAGCAATAACGGGGTTGATGGTAATTATCCGGTAGCTGGTGTGGTGCTCGACGGCGCCGGGAATGTCTACGGTACCACGCAATATGGGGGCACCGGGGCGTGCGTCACGGCGGAGGGCTTCGCTGGGTGTGGAGTTGTTTTTGAGTTGACGCCGACAACGGGCGGTAGGTGGAGAGAGAGGGTACTTCATAGCTTTCAGTCCGACGGCGTTGATGGAGTGTACCCCGAGGCAGGACTAGTGTTGGACGCCGCTGGAGACCTCTACGGCACTACGTATGGCGGGGGCGGTGCCAGCGACCCTTATGGGACTGTGTTCGAGCTGACGCCGGCCGGAGAAGGGGAATGGACGGAAACCATTTTGCACAACTTCGATGCATGCTGCAACGTGGACGGTTTCGATCCTCTCGCCGATCTAATTTTCGACTCCCAGGGCAATCTCTACAGCACGACACTCGCAGGTGGTTCCGGCTATTTGGGAACCGTCTACGAGTTGAGCCCTGCAGGGGACGGGACCTGGACAGAGACAATACTTTACGATTTCAGTGACCGTGGCTCGGCCGGGTACGAGCCGACCACTGGCCTCGCAGTGGACGCTTCCGGGAATCTGTACGGCACGACATCAATTGGCGGGGTCGGCCAGGGCGGCGCAGTATACGAGTTGACTCCGATTGTAGGCCGGGGTTGGGCTGAAATGACTCTGTATAGTTTCGACGACAAGTACGGGAGGGATCCCTCCAGGCCAGTAGGGAGCCTAATTCTAGACGCCGCAGGCAATCTCTTTGGAACAACCCGTGATGGCGGTTCGTTCGGTGCCGGGACCGTTTTTGAACTGGAGCCGCAGGCGAACGGCACATGGGCTTTCAACCAGTTGCATGGCTTCGGCTCCAGTCGCAGAGATGGATATTATCCCATCGCAGGGGTAAACCTCGATGCCCTCGGCAACCTATACGGCACAACACCCGATGGCGGCGCTCGCGGCGACGGCATCGTATTCGAGATCATGCATTAGAGCGAAGACCGAGGAATAGCTTGAAAATCTCCCGAGAACGTCGGATCGCACGAAAACACCCGTGATCACCATCGTTTCCGGCCTGCCGCGCTCCGGCACCTCTCTCATGATGCAGATGCTCGCCGCAGGCGGCATGGAAGTGCTCACCGACGGAGAACGCAAAGCCGACACCGACAATCCTCGCGGCTATTATGAGTGGGAGCGCATCAAGGCGCTCGCTCGCGAACCGGGGTGCATTGCCGAGGCGGAAGGCAAAGCGGTCAAAGTGATTTCGCAACTGCTTTTCGCCTTGCCTGCGTCGTACGAATACAAGGTCATCTTCATGGTCCGGCCTTTGCCCGAAGTCGTGGCATCACAGGCGGAGATGATCCGCCGCAGGGGGACAACCGCGCCTGCCCTGCCGGAGGCGGCAATGATGGCGGGGCTGCGGGCCCACCTGAACCAGGTTCGGGCGTGGTTCAGGAACCGGCAGAACCTTTCGGTCTGCGATATCGAATACCACGCCGTGCTGCGCGATCCTATGACGTCGTCAGCAGCCATCGCAAGCTTCCTGGGCCGGCAACTTGACGCGGAAGCGATGGCCCGGCAGGTGGATCTTTCGCTTTTCCGCAATCGCTCCGCGGCGAATTAGCGCTCATGCCGAACCGGACTTGTAAGTTTGACAACCTCCGCTCCGGTAATCCATCATAGCTGCCAGTCTTTTTCAAGATTCAGTTCAGCATGGGTTCGAAAGTACTTTTTCTTTCTGTGGTGCTCACCGTCTCCTTCCTGTCCCCAACCTGCCTTGGTCAACTGCCTTCCTCAAAATGCGATTCGTTTCAGGGTTCTTTGCAGGATTGCGAGTACATGGCCGCAGACAGTACTGGACAAGAGTCCGGAATGCCTGCAGCGCCTGTTTCCCCTGCTGCAGCGCCGCCCTCGCAGGGGATGGTTGCTGCTTCCTCGGCAGGCAGTACCAGCGCTGTGGGGAACAGCACGTCGAAAGAGCAATCGAAGTTTCAATGGCGACGGGCATTGACCGAGTCGTTTACTTTCCTCGTTATTGAGCAGGCTTATGTGGTACATGACGATTACCGGTGGGTAATCTCGGAGAACGGAGTTCCCTTCAACCATTATTGGCGCGACTACAAACAGTCGCTCCATGCCTGGATCCACTCCGGCTGGAATGACGGCGACCCGAACATGTATGGATACGTCGGCCATCCGATTCAAGGGGCATTGACCAGTTTTATCGAGATCCAGAACGACCCCAGGAGCGAGCACCTCGAATTCTCGAACACGAAGGCCTACTGGAAAAGCCGCTTGAAGGCGACAATCTGGAACGCGGTTTACAGCACGCAGTGGAACCTGGGGCCCCTCAGCGAGGTCACGGTGGAAAAATACGGCACCAAGGACCGCCCTCCCTGGAATACGAACGGCAGTTGGCCGTGCACGACCAAGCACTGTTACACGGGCGTGGGGCAGATTGACATTGTAATGACGCCCATTGGCGGCTTCGGCTGGATGGTTGGAGAAGACTGGCTGGACAAGAACGTGGTCGAGCGGGTCGAGCGCTCAACCAGTAACCATTTTCTGATTGACACGGCGCGTTGCGCGTTCAATCCAATTCGTGGAGGGGCCAACATTCTGCACGGCAAGCCGCCGTGGTTCAGGATTTCGCGCGACCACACCGGTCTGCCGCTGACCCCGGAAAAAAACAAGACTGCGCCGGCGGATGGGGTCGCGGTCGGTAGCCCGCAACCGTGAGCTTCTCCGCGGACAAATTCTCCAGGAAAGGCTCGAAACTGCATAACCGCCGCCACAGATTGACTTTGTTCCTTGTCGCCGCGCTAAGCTTTTCCGCCTCGCTGTACGGGCAGGAATTGCCGCAAAACCAGAAAGGCAGATGGGACATCAGTCCATTCCTTGCCGCCGAAACCGGAGAAGAGACCACAAACTCGTTCTCGCAGGCGCAAATCTGGAGCGCAGGAATTTTCTTTGGCAAAGTGCTCACCGCGGAACACGGCAAGGGATGGCTGCGCGGCAACCTGGAGTATGGCTTCGACGTCGTTCCCTTGTTCGTGCAGACCAACATTCAGAAGGTCTATGGCGGCGCCTTTGATCCGGTGATCTTGCGTTGGAATTCGAGCCGCCACCCTACGCGCATTGCGCCGTACATCGAGCTCTCAGGTGGCGGAGTGGCAACCACGAAAAACCTGCCGCCGGGGGACACATCCAGCTTCAATTTCATGGCGAAAGGCGGCGGCGGGATTTACGTGGCTACTCGGAAGAAGCAGGCGCTCGACATTTCCTGCCGCTGGTCGCATATCTCAAATGCCAACCTGGGAGTGAGAAACCCCGAATTCAACGGGATACAGGTCAGTTTCGGGTATCACTGGTTCAGGTAGCTTCTTTCTCCGCGAAATATGCAGGTCGCCTCGCTGCTCTCAGGATGAACAATCACCTCACGGTCACTCGCGAGTGACTGACTTCACCAGATTCCTCGGACGGTCAACGTCCAATCCCTTAGCGACTGCCATGTAGTAGGCGAAAAGCTGAAGGGGAATGATTTCGAGAATCGGCAGTAGAAGTTCGGGAGCATGGGGAACCATGACCGTATGATCGGCGATTTTGGATAGCTCTCCATCGCCTTCGCAAGCGATAGCGATGACTCGCGCCGACTGCTGCTTGAATCCGCGAATATTCGAAAGGCTCTTTTCGTAGCGCAGCATCGAGCCGGGATCGTTACAGTCGCGGGTCGCGAGAATCACCACGGGCAGGTTCTCATCAATCAGCGCATTCGGGCCGTGCTTGGTCTCGCCCGTGGGATATCCCTCGGCGTGAACGTAAGAAACTTCCTTCAGCTTGAGCGCGCCATCCATCGCGATTGGATAGTGCACAGCTCGACCCAGAAAAAGAAAATCCTGAGTGTTGCGGTATCGGCCAGCCAGCGCCTCGCAGTCGGACGCGACTTTCAAAACCGTTTCGATCTTTCTGGGTAGTTCGAGCAGTTCGCGGATGAGCAGTCGCCGCTGCTCGCGGGAAAATTTGCCGCGCACTTGCCCTAAATAAAGCGCAAAAAGGTAGAGCACCGCCATCTGCGCGGTGAAGGCCTTGGTCGAGGCGATGCTGATTTCCGGCCCTGCATGCGTGTAAAGCACGCCATCGGCTTCGCGCGCGATGGTTGAATCCATAACATTCGAAATTGCAATGGTTCGTGATCCTTTGGCTTTGGCTTCGCGCTGGGCAGAGGTCGTATCCGCAGTTTCGCCGGATTGGGTGATCACGATGGTGATTTCGCCGGGGCCGATGAGTGGATTGCGATATTCAAATTCGCTGGCGTAGTCCACGTCGACCGGAAGATTGACCAATTCCTGAATCATGTACTGCCCCGCCATGCCGGCATGGCGGCTCGTCCCGGAAGCGACAATGTTGATGCGGCGGAGCGCCCGCAACTCTTCCGGACCGATGCGGACATCATCTAGCCGGACAATGCCTTCGTCGAGTGAAACGCGCGGAGAGACGGTATCCAGCACACCCTTCGGCTGCTCGCAAATCTCTTTCAGCATGAAGTGAGGAAATCCGTTTTTGTCGGGCATGCTTCTCCTCAAGTGTGGGCAGTTTATTCTAAGAGTTCACCCCGCAAAATCGTGGCGCGCACCTCGCCAGCGGGACTCAACACTACCAGATCGGCAGCAGACCCTGCCTCCAGTTTGCCATGTTTCTTCATTCCTGCGACGCGCGCGGGGTTGAGCGTGGCCAGCCGTAGCGCAAGTTGAAGGTCTGAGCCGGTGAATTGCACCATATTGCGTACAGCGCGATCGAGGGTCAAAACACTGCCCGCGAGATGTCCATTGCAGAGGCAGCGGCCATCTTTGACTTCGACTTCAATCGTACCCAGGCGGTAATGGCCATCGGGCATGCCCGTGGCCGCGGTCGCATCGGTGATGAGGACAGCGCCTTCCGGGCCTTTTGCTTTCAGAAAAAGCCCGATCATAGCCGGGTCAACGTGAATTCCGTCGGCAATGATGTCCGCGCTGAGACGAGAGTCGGTGAGAGCGGCCCCAAGGACCCCGGGATCGCGGTGGTCGAGCGGGCGCATGGCATTGAATGTGTGAGTCGCGTGGCGTGCCCCAGCGGCGATTGCAGAGCGGGTTGCTTTGCTGTCGGCACCGGAATGGCCGAGACTGACGCAGACTCCGCGGTTGACCGCTTCGGCAATGACTTCGAGAGCTCCGTCCAGTTCCGGCGCGATGGTCATGACGCGAATATGCCCGCGCGCGCCCTGCCAGAGCTGGTCGAACGTCGAAACAGACGGTCGAAGCAGATGCTGCGGCGGGTGCACGCCTCGGCGGGCGTGGCTGAGAAATGGGCCTTCCAGGTGAATGCCGAAGGGCAGGGCTCGTGAGTGGGTGGCTCCGGCCGTCTCGATCGCGTTTGCGAGCCGATCCAGCGCAGCCAGCGTCACATCGAGAGAAGCGGTGACCGTGGTTGGGAAATAGCTTCCCACGCCACGCCTGGCGAGGAATTGTCCGATGGCGGCCAATGAAGACGAATCCGAATCCATTACATCGCGGCCGGCGCTGCCGTGAATGTGGAGGTCCACAAAAGCCGGAGCGAGAACAGCCCCGGCAAAATTCAGCACGCGAGTGCGCGCCGGAATTTCGCGTCCGGCACGCGAAGTCGCTTCTGTAATCACGCCCTCTTCGATCAGCACCAGCGGATCGGCAATGCTCTCGAGCGGCGTGAATAAGCGGCCTGCGGTAACGGCAATCATGGCTGCAAGTAGGAACGATTTCCACACCACAACGCAACTTCCCTGCCCGGCCCCGGCTTACGACAGTTTAACTACAGGCCAGCAATTTGTGCATTGATTTGCACCCCGCGCGTTTGCTGCCAGGGTTCCCTTGATACCCGGCGCCTGTTCTATGGTTGACTTCCGCTTGTTGCTCTGCCAGAATTTCGGCGCAATGGGGCTGCTAATGTTCTGTTCATGCTCAAGGCGGACTGTCAGCAACCTGGAGCAGGTAATCCATCTGGTTGATTCGGGAAAGCTCGAATCCGGCCTGTGATTTCATCACGATCTCCGATTCTCGCTTTTTCTGCCAGGAAAATTATCATCCGCTTTCCCGGTCGCGTCAGCTACATCAGTTCGTGAGGAGGTATCCCGATGAAAATTTCAAGTGTGCTTTTTCTGGCGGTGCTGTTGCTTCCGTCCTTAAGTCCGGCCCAGACTGCAACCGGGCGCATTGCCGGAACTATCAGCGATCCCAGTGGGGCCGTGATCGCGGGCGCCCATGTGAACGTAACGGAAACAGCAACGCAAGTCAGCCGCACCACCACGAGTGACAACGAAGGGTATTACCAGGTTCTGGCTCTGCCGATCGGCACTTACACTGTGACCGTGGAACACGAAGGATTCCGCACCGTGGCGAGCCAGGAATACAAGCTGATGATCAATCAGGCGTTGCGCGTGGATGTCCGTATGGAGGTGGGAGCGGCCAGCCAGAGAGTCGAGGTCGGCGCGCAAGCGGCCCCGGTGGAAACCGTCAACGCTACGCTCGGGCAGTCGGTGACCGGCCGGGAGCTCATCAATATGCCACTCAACGGCCGCGACACCCTCGATCTCGCGCTGTTGCAGCCGGGCGTGACCGAAAGCAACGACGACAACGGCGGGGCCGGCAATTACAGTATCGCCGGCGGGCGGACCGATTCCGTAACTTTCCTGCTCGACGGCGGACTGAACAACGACCTTCTCGACAACAGTAACCTGCTCGATCCCAATCCCGATGCGATTGCGGAATTCCGCCTGCTCACCAGCAACTACACGGCGGAGTACGGCCGCAACGGCGGCGGGATCATCAGCGAAGTCATCAAATCTGGCACCAACCAGATCCACGGCAGCCTGTTTGAATTTTTCCGCAACCGGGTACTTGACGCCAACGATTATTTCAACATTCAGCAAGGTCTTCCCCGGCTTGATCTGAAGCGCAATCAGTACGGGGCCACGCTGGGCGGCCCGATTGTCAAAGACAAGATTTTCTTTTTTCTCGCGTATCAGGGACAACGGCAGGTGCAGGCGGTACCGGACGTTGACGCCCCGGTGTTTTCGCCGCTTGAGATCAAAGGAAACTTTTCGCAATCTGTGGGCGGGGGGCCGGACTCCGGCGTGGTGGCCTTTCTGCAAGCCAATCCGTATTTTCAGCCAAATGCCGCACTTGCCGCCCAGGGCATCATTGATCCCGGAAAAATCAACCCGATCGCTCAGCAATACCTTAATCTCGGCTTTATTCCCAGCGCTCCCGGCGGCCTGCTTTCGACGACCCTGAGCGAATTCAGCAACGCCGATGAGCTAACCGCCAAGTTTGATTTCAATTTGAACAGCAAAGATAGGATTTCCCTCACTGTTGGCGCCAACCGCACTCCCTTTTCAAACCCGTTTCCATTCGCCACCGTTCCCGGTTTTCCCAGTCTCACCGTCGCCAACTTTTACTTCACGAATATCGGCTATACGCGCGTTTTTTCTCCCACCCTGCTGAACGAATTTCACTTCGTCACCCACCGCAGCAACTACTTGCAGGACAATCCGGTTCAGCACCTGCCTACGGGGCCTGACTTGGGCATCAACATCACTCCCGACATTGCCACGGGGCCGACCAATATTTTCTTTGATAACGGCCTTCAGACCGGGCCGAGCGAGAACGGGCCGACGCGGTTCGTCGAAAACACTTTTTCGTGGACCGACGCAGTTTCCTGGACGCGCGGAAAACATAACTGGAAATTCGGCGCCGGCTTCTCGCCCTATCAGGAAAATCTCGTCTACGCCTATTACACCAACGGAGAATTTGACTATTACACCGGAACCAGCGTCGCCACGGGTAATCCTTACGCCGATTTTCTGCTGGGCATTCCCGACGCCTACTACCAGGGTGCGAAGGCGCCGTCGAACATTCGCAGCAAAAGCACTTATGCCTTCGGCCAGGATGAGTGGCACGTTCGCAAGAACCTGACCCTCACCCTCGGACTGCGCTACGAGTACAACACCCCCAAGTCAGACACCCAGGGGCGGCTGTTCAATGTGTTCCCTGGCGAGCAGTCGCGGCGGTTTGTCAATGCGCCGGTGGGGATGGTGTTTCCCGGCGATCCCGGCGTTCCATGGGGCACAAATTTTCCCGATAAGAACAACTTTGCTCCGCGCTTCGGCTTTGCCATTGATCCGACCGGAAGCGGCAAGACTAGCCTGCGCGGCGGAATCGGCATGTTCTACGACATCCTGAAAGGCGAAGACAACCTTCAATTCAACGGGCAGTCGCCCTTCGTGAGCAACGCAGCCCTGTTTTTCAACGACTACTCCGGGCCGGGAGCGTCAAACTCCATGGCCCAGCCCTTTGCGGCGGCGGGCGTGCCCAACACGTTTCCCTCCAAGCCTCCGGCTCCGAATGTGGACTTCGCGCCGTTCCTGCCCATCAACAATACCGGGTTTGTTTATCTGGTTGATCCGCACCTGCGCACGCCCTACGTATATCAGTACAACTTCAGTATTCAGCGAAATCTGGCGGCGGATTCGGTCCTGGAAGTCAATTACGTTGGAAGTTCTTCCCACGGCCTGACTTCTTTGCGCGATATTAACCCGATGATTCTGGGAACCTACAATCGCGCGCTCGACCTGACGCGTGGTTTCAGCCAGTGCGAAGCCGAGGCAGGCGTCGAATGTTTCGGCCAGCTCCCGGAATTTCAGAACGTCTCCAACGCCAATTACAACGCGCTTGAGGCGAGCCTCACCCGGCAGGCAAAACCCTCGAAGCTCGGCACGGCGTATTTCACCTTCTCTTACACCTATTCCCACAACCTGGATAATGCCTCTGGCTTCCGTCAACGCAACTACGGGGTCCCGGCCGGCGCAAGCAATGCTGATCTGTTTTACGCATCGGCCGACAGCGACGCGCGGCACCGCATCAGCTTCAGTGGAGGCTGGGACCTGCCCTTCGACCGCATGTGGCAAACCGGGCCGAAGCGCTTGACCAAAGGCTGGAGCCTTTATCCGATCCTGACCTGGCGAACTGGATTTCCCTACGATATTTCCGCTGACCTTCCGTTCGTGACCGATCCGGGCAATCCGGGAAGCTCGGGACTGGGCGATCCGTATTTCTCGAACGCAGCGGTGATTGGGCCGATTCAGACCTTCGATCCGCGGCAGCGGCGGACGATCAACGAGATCAGTTATGGAATGAATCCCACTACCGGCGGGTGCCAGATCACCACGACGCCAGTGACCGGCAACTTCATTTTCAATCCCAATAGCTTCTCGAACATTCCTTTGGAGAACACTCCTTACTTCGAAGGCGGAAATCCCTGTTTCCCGGAAATTGACCCGGTAGCGAATCCCAAAGACCGAACTTATGGATTGCACCGCAATACGCTGCGCGGACCGGGGCTGGTCAACCTGGATATGGCGCTGGCAAAAACTACCGCCATTACCGAGCGAGTAAGCCTTGAGTTCCGCGTCGAGTATTTCAATGCGCTGAATCATCCGGAATTCGCCCAGCCGACTTTCGTGGACAACGCCACCAACATCAACAGCGTGGATTTCGGCCAGATTACGACCACGGGCACTTTCCGCGGGCCGACCCCGCGCATCGGTCAATTAGCGGCAAGAATTACGTTCTAAATCATGCCAGTTCGCATAAAGCTTGTTCGTTGCTTGTTGACGGCATTAATTGCGGCCGGCAGCTCTGCTCAGGCGCAGACGGCAATCACCGGGCAGGTGGATGAATACGTTCACGCCGAAATGGAGCGCCAACACATCCCCGGGCTATCGCTCCTGGTCTCTCGCGAGGGACAGATCGTTTTGGCGAAGGGCTATGGCCTCGCCAACGTCGAGCTTCAGGTTCCGGTCAAGCCGGAAACTGTATTCCAGTCGGGCTCGGTGGGTAAGCAATTCACGGCAACTGCTGTGATGATGCTGGTTGAAGAAGGCAAAATCAAACTGGATGATCCCGTCACCAATTACTTAAAAGATGCTCCGCCGGCCTGGAAAGAAATCACGATACGCGAACTGTTGAGTCATACCTCAGGCCTGGGCGACTATCCCAAGAACTTTGACTTCCGCAAGGATTACACCGAAAACGAAGAATTGAAGATCGTCGAAAGCACTCCTCTCATCTTTCCGCCGGGCACAAAATGGGCCTACAGCAATTTGGGCTACTTGACACTGGGAGTTGTCATTCATCAGGTCACCGGGGAGTTCTACGGCGATTTCCTGCAACAGCGAATCTTCGGCCTCCTTGGAATGGCGACCATGCGCATCATCACCGAGGCCGATATCGTTCCCAACCGCGCGGCCGGCTATCGCCTGGTCAAAGGGCAGCTGAAGAATCAGGAATGGGTCTCGCCCACGATCAATACGACCGCTGACGGCAGCCTTTATTTCTCGATTCTGGACCTTGCGAAGTGGGACGCGGCGCTCTACACAGAAAAGCTTCTTAAGCGCGCAAGCCTTGATCAGATGTGGACGGTCGCGAAGTTAAAGAACGGCCGGCCCAACTCCGGGGAATATGGTTTCGGCTGGTTTGTGCAATACGAGAACGGTCATCGCCTGATTGATCACGGCGGTGCCTGGCAGGGCTTCGAAACTCACATTTCCCGTTACCTGGATGACAAATTGACGGTGGTCGTGCTGACCAATCTCGCCGACGCCGACCCAAGTCGGATTGCCGGCCCCGTCGCGGAAATCTATCTGAAGTAGACCGGCGAACTCAATGGCTGTGGTGCTCCTGTTCGCCGACCGGGATCACGCATCCATGGGCAACTTCACAGACTACATGCTCGAACTGAATCGTGGTGTGGTCAATGCGAAACTCGTGGTGCAGCCGCTCTTTCACATCGCGTAAAATGCGTTCGCTCACCGAAGGCGGGATATCGGCAATCGAAATGTGGCAGGACAGCGCCCGCGTCTCCGAGCCGATGTTCCAGACATGCAAATCGTGCACGCCGTTGACGCCTTCAATCGCCCGCATCACCGCCTCCACCCGCTCCAGTTTGATTCCGCGCGGCGTGCCTTCAAGCAGAATGTTCAGGGTCTCGCGTACGATGCCGGATCCGGACCAGAGGATCAAAACCCCGATTCCAATCGAAAGAGCCGAATCAATCCAGTATTGACGCGTCGCCAGGATCGCCCAGCCGCCGGCGATGACCGCCGCTGTGGAAAGAGTATCGCCGATTTCATGCAGGAAAGCGCTGCGCATATTGACATCGCGGGCGGAGCGAAACAGCGAAAGAGCGATGATCCCGTTCATCGCGACACCCGCCGCCGCGACCCACATCATCACAGTGGCATGGACTGGCTCAGGATTTTGCAGGCGCCGGAAAGCTTCATAAAAGATGAAAAAAGAAACCGCGACCAGGGACGCGGCATTGAGCAACGCCACCAGCACTCCCGCGCGATGGTATCCGTAAGTCTTTGTCGCGCTCGGCGGGCGCGATTCCAGGTAGACGGCAAAGAGTGAAAGCAGCAGAGCCAGAAAGTCTGAAAGGTTGTGTCCCGCCTCGGAAAGCAGCGCCAGCGAGTGGGCGCGGATACCGGCAAACACCAGCAGCACAATGTAAGCCAGGGTTACGAGCAGCGACATCCGCAGGATCCGCGAGGTCCTTTCATCTGCGCCCTGCCTGGCGTGCATGTGCATCTGCCTTTAGTTTAAGAGTGCCTGCGACCGTCTTCAAGATGTCCTTATTCCCGCGTGTGCGTGGACCTTCTCTGCCTCTGTGGCGCGGGGCCATCCTTGCACTACAATGCAACTTTCCCATGGAAAACGCGGACGTCGTCATCATTGGCGGAGGCATCGTCGGGTCGAGCATCGCGTATCACCTGACCGCTGCCGGATGCAGAGACGTCCTGGTGCTGGAGCGCGAAACCGCACAGGGCAAAGGCTCGACCGGCAAGAGCATGGGCGGCGTACGGGCCCAGTTTTCAACTCCCATCAGTATTCAGATGTCGCTGTATTCCATCCCCTTCTACGCGAGATTTGAAAAAAGCCTCGGCTATCCTTGCGGCTATCGGCCGCAGGGCTATTTGTTTTGCGCGACCAGTGAGCGGCATCTTTCCTATCTGCGAGGGAACTACGAGAAGCAAGTTGCGCTGGGATTGAAGGATGTCCGGCTGGTTGCAGCCGAGGAGATTCGGGGCATGTTTCCGCAACTCCGCTCCGACGATATTCTTGGAGGAAGTTTCTGCTCGACTGACGGCTTCGTTGACCCCTACAGCGCAATGGTGGGATTCATGACCTGGGCGGCCGAGCACGGGGCAAAGCTGCGCAAGAATGTTTCGGTGACCGGCATCAAGCGGGGCGCTCAGGGCGTGGCGGGCGTGCAGACTTCAGGGGGCGAGATTTCGACGCGCAGAGTAGTTAACGCTGCCGGACCGTGGGCGGCAGAAGTCGCGGAGATGGCCGGCGTAGACCTTCCGGTCGAACCGCTCCGTCGCATGCTGGTGCCGACCGAGCCATTCGATCAATTTCCCCATACGGCGCCCATGATCATAGATATGTCCAACGGATTTCACTTCCGGCCGGAAGGCAGGGGATTTCTGCTGGCGTGGAATGATCCCGAAGAAACTCCCGGTTACAAAACCGATTTCGAGCACGGTTTCACTGAAAAGATTCTGACCCGCGCCGCCGGCCGGGTTCCAATCTTTGAGAACCTGGCGGTCAATCCCAAGCGCGCGTGGGCCGGTCTCTATGAAATGACGCCTGATCATCATCCGATTCTTGGCGAAGCTCCGGGCGTCCCCGGCTTCTTTCTCGCCGACGGATTCAGCGGTCACGGCGTGATGCACGCCCCGGCAACAGGAAAGATTCTCGCCGATCTGATTCTTACGGGAAAGACTGATCTCGTTGACGCATCTTTGCTCGGTCTTTCCCGCTTTGCCGAGGGTAGATTGATCGCGGAAACTGCGGTGTTGTAATTCGCGCTGAAACGGTTCTCGGCCGTCCCACCCGTCCGTTGTTCGACGGGTGGGAAACGATCTGTGGGATATGCCAATCCTCGAGCAAAACTACTGGCTGACAACGGCCGGCGTGCCGGCGCCTGATCGTGCAAACCCTCTGCCGGAGAGCGTTGATGTAGCCGTGATTGGCGCGGGTTTCACCGGATTGTCAGCCGCTCGCGCCCTCGCCACACGTGGATTGAGTGTCGCCGTTCTCGAAGCCCAGACCATCGGCTGGGGTGCCAGTTCGCGCAACGGCGGCATGGTGCTGAGCGGGCTGAAGCTCGGCACGAACCAGCTGATTTCAAGGTACGGCCGCGACCGCGCCCGACGCATGTACCGGGCGTCGCTGGCTTCGATTGACTGTGTCGACCGGATCATTCGCGAGGAAGAGATTGACTGTGACTTTTCCCGCTGCGGCCATCTCGAAGTCGCCTGCAAGCAAAAACATTGTGACGATTACGCCCGCCAGGCTGAAGTCATTGCCAAAGAATTCAATCACTCGATCAGAGTCGTGCCCCGAAATGAGCTCTCAGCCGAAATTGGTTCTTCCATCTACTACGGCGGCATGGTGGATGAGGTCAGCGCGGGGCTGAACCCCGCGCGCTACGTTGCGGGTCTCGCGCGGGCAGCAATCAAGGCCGGGGCTGCGGTTTTTGAGAATGCCGGCGTCCACAAAATCGAACGCCAGTCGAAACAGGGCGCTTCCGGCTGGCGCGTGACCACATCCCGCGGAGCGCTCTGGGCTCGCGACGTATTCGTCGGAACCAGCGGCTACACCAGCAGGGCTACTCCGGCCCTGCGAAAGAAAATCATTCCCATCGGCTCCTACATCATTACCACCGAAATTCTTCCGCAAGAACTCGCCCGCGAGCTCAGCCCACGTAACCGCATGATCTACGATTCCAAGAACTATCTTTACTATTACCGCCTCACTCCCGATCGCCGCATGCTGTTCGGAGGGCGCGCGGCTTTTTTCCCGGAGACCGCCAACTCCATCCGGCGAAGTGCCGAAATTCTCCGCCGCGGCATGGTCGAAGTTTATCCCCGGTTGCGCGAGGTGAAAGTCGAATACGTTTGGGGCGGCACGCTCGATTTCGCCTTCGACATCATGCCCCACGCCGGCCAGATGGACGGCATTTACTACGCTCTCGGCTACGCCGGACACGGTGTCGCCATGGCAACCTATCAGGGCCAAAAGATGGCGGAGCTCATCGCAGGCGAGAAACCAAACAATCCCTTCATCGACATTCCTTTTCCCGCAGCGCCGCTCGGGGTGTACAACGGCAGACCCTGGTTCTTGCCGCTGGCGGGAGCATATTACAAAATCCTCGACTGGATTTCCTGAGTGCCGCCCACAATCACTGCTCCGCTGGCACAGCGTGTGTTGAAATAGGCTGGTGCCGCTCAAGGAAACGCTATCCCGGGCCATTGACCGGCTGACCGGTGCCCGCGTCGGCTCGCCGCGCATGAACGCCGAAGTGCTGCTGATGTTTACCCTGGGCGTGGACCGCGCACATCTTTACGCTTATCCCGAACGTGAGCTGACCCATGAGGAATCGGCCCGCTACGAAGTTGCTCTCAGTCAACGTGCAAGCGGCGTGCCTTCGCAATACATCACCGGTCATCAGGAATTCTGGGGCATGGATTTGATCGTTTCTCCCGCTGTGCTCATCCCGCGTCCCGAAACCGAGCATGTAATCGAAACAGTTCTTGCCCTTGCGCGCAAAATCACTACGCCGCGAATTGTGGATGTCGGCACCGGCTCCGGCTGCCTCGCGCTGGCGCTGGCCAAAGAACTTCCTCATGCTGAGATTCATGCGACCGAGATTTCTGCCGCTGCTCTTGAGATCGCACGCGCCAATGCCGGCAGGCTGCAGCTCTCCGGCCGCGTACACTTCCACGAAACCGATCTGCTGCAAAACCTTGGTTCGGAATCGTTCGATTTTATCGTCTCCAATCCGCCTTACGTCGGTGAATCGGAGGAAGACACAGTTCAGCTCGAAGTGCGCAAGTGTGAGCCTCGTAGCGCTGTGTTCGCAGGACCAACTGGACTCGAGGTCATCGCGCGCCTGGTTCCGCAAGCGCACACTACACTGAAACCCGGCGGATGGCTATTCATGGAGATCAGCGGAACCATCGCAAGCGGTGTGCGGGAACTTCTTTCGGAATGGGACGATCTTCTCGTCACCAATGATCTGCAGGGCATTCCGCGCGTTGTCTCGGCGCGGAAACCAGCCGGTAAATAACTATCTCTGGTAGTAATTTCCTTCCTCCGGCTACGCTCGAAAGCGGCTTTTATCGCGTTTCCGCTCTCAATCCATGACTCACAAAACCAGCTGTGTTTCCGCAATCGTTATCGCAGCCGTTCTTTCTCTGGCTGCCAGTGTCAGCGCCCAGGTTTCTACCGGCGCCCTCAGGGGCACTGTACAGGATCCACACGGAGGCCGCATTCGCTCCGCCACTGTCGTCGTCCAGTTTGCCGGCGCCGCGGCGCAACGCTTCACCAAAAGCGACGACCACGGCGAGTTCAGCCTCTATGAATTGCTCCCAGGCAAATACCGCGCAACCGTTTCCGCCAGCGGATTTGCCGACGCCAGCTCTGAAGTCACCGTGGTGGTGAGCGCCGTGCGTGACATCAACGTGACCTTGCTTCCCGCCGCCGTGAAAGAAACCGTCAACGTGCAGGCCCCGGTCTCATCCATAACCACACAGCCCATTGATCTGGTCAGCGTGGTCCACCAGGCGACCGTCTCCACCCAGGATCTCGAAAACATTCCCCTCGCCGCCCGCAGCTTTGCCAATATCGCTTATCTCGCGCCCGGCACGGAGCCCGTCGAACCGTCTGACCCCACGAAAGCGCGCATCACCGCGGTCTCTACCGGCGGCAGCTCCGGTTTGAACAACGAACTCTCTGTGGATGGCGGGGACAACTCCGACGACTACATTGGCGGCTTCTTGCAGAATTATTCTCCCGACGCCATTCAGGAATTTGCCATGCGCACCGCGCAGGAGGATGCCAATACCGGAGGCACTACCGCGGGGTCGGTCGTTATCACAACCAGGCGAGGCACCAATGAATGGCATGGCAGCGGATCTTTTTACGACCGGCAAGCCGCGCTCAACGCACGCTTTCCCATTGAGAATCCCGCGCCCAATCCCAAACAGCCATTTTCGCGGCAGAATTACGTCGGCACGGCCGGTGGCCCGATCGTGAAAGACAAGCTGTGGTTCTTCAGTTCACTCGAGTACGTTCACGAGAACGCCAGCATCGCCTACAGCCCCGCCAGCCAGGCGCAATTTAATGCCCTCGCTTCACTGGCTGCTCAAGGCCTGGTCCCCGGCGTTACCTCGATTCCCGTACCCAACTCCATTCCCGTGCCCTTTCGCGATTACATCGGGATGGCCCGCTTTGACTGGTCGCAATCGCCAAAGTCGCAGTGGTTCCTGCGTGCCGCGATTGATAATTACGTCACCCACAATGCTCTGGTGCAGCAGGCCGCGCTGCCTTCAACAGGACTCGAGCAGCACAACAACTACATGAACCTGGCGATCAGCAATCAATTCGTTTTCAGCCCCACATGGCTGGGAACTTTTGTATTTGACGCCAGCGGCTTGCATCTTACCGAAGATCGCAATTCGAATCTTGGCTTTGCGCTGGCCTTTCCGTTCACTTCGACCTCGCTCACCATTTCAGGGTTTGAAACCTTCGGCGACAATCAGTTCGTTACGCCGATCACGGCTTTCCCGTCCCTGCGCAATCAGGAAAAATATCAGTTTCGCTACGATATCAGCCGCGGCTCTGGGGACCACGCCCCGAAATTTGGAATCAACTTCATCCACGAACCGGTTCTGAGCGGCGCGTTTCCCGGCAATCAGGAAACTCTGTACTCATTGCCGCAAGATCCGTCGTTTTATCTTGCCAATCCTGCTCAATTCACCGCGGATTTGGCCGCTGGCGCAAGCGTTACCCCTGCAGGCAACGGCAGCTTCTCGCAAAACGTGCAGCGGCTTGGGCTTTACGCGGAAGACTCCTGGCGCGCGACTTCTCACTTAACGGTGAACTATGGCTTGCGCTGGGATACGACGTTTGGCTTATTCACCGCCTCCGGCCGCAGCCAGTTGGCAAATCCGGGCTACATCACGCTGCAGGCGCTGGGCATTCCGCTGGTCAACGGCGTGCCGCACGACTACCGCAAGCAATTCGGTCCGCGGCTCGGCCTCGCCTACGCACCCGGCTACTCCGGCAACACCGTGATCCGCGCGGGCTTTGGTCTCTACTACGACGATCTCGCGCAGAACGGCTGGGTCACTGCTTTACAGGCCGTGAACACCGCGCCCGTGCCGTGCATCGGGCCGGCGACAGCGACTCCAAGCGCCGGCTGCCTTCCCGCTGGCAGCCCCGGCGCGCTCATTGATCCCAGCTACAAAACGCCGTACAACATCCATGCCACGGCCGGGGTTCAGCACGCGTTTAATCTGCATTGGCTCTTGAGCGCTGACTACACCTACGAAAAAGGCAATCACGGTTTTCAACGCTTTCAATATGAGGCCGGATTCACTCTGCCTGCCGACGCGCCCAGCGTAGCGGTCTTCCACTCCGGCAACCGCTCCGACTACAGCGCGCTGATGATCCACCTGCAAGGCAATGTTTCGCGGCGTTTCGACCTGGTGGCGAATTATACGCTCTCCCGCGCCAACACCTGGGGATGCGTGCTCGGCGAACTTTTTGATTACGTGGATGGCGTGTGCAATCCGCTGAATCCCTTTGCTCATGGGGATTACGGGCCATCGGGTGAAGACGTGACTCACCGTTTCGTTCTGGCGGGAACCTTGCACACGCCGGGAGGGTTCCAGCTTACGACGCTGACGCAGGCAGAAAGCGCGCGCCCGATCACGCTAACGACTCCAGTGGATGTAAATGGCGTGGGCGATACGGCTGATGACCGCGCTATCGTGAACGGCGTGCAAACTACTTTGGATGAGTTTCGTGGAACCCCTTACATCCAGTGTGATCTGCGTGTGGCCCGGCCGTTCCGGATTCACGACCGCTGGACGATCATGCCGTTCGTCGAGTTCTTCAATCTGTTTAACCGCAACAATCCCGGCGCGAACTATGTGACGGACGTTTCCGTACTGCCCGTCAATAGCCTGACCAACGTCACTGCCCTTTGCCCGAATGGAGTTTGCACGCCCATCACGAATCCCAAGCAGTTGCTGGTTCCATCCGGCGCACTGGGAGACTTCTTTGGCCCCGGAACCACAGTCGGAATTCCCTTTGCGGCGCAGTTGGGAGCACGGGTGACGTTCTAGTGTTGCCAGCTATTTGGTGCTGGCCGGTTGAATCTCATCCACATCCACCCAGCTCGTAGGGTACGAACCGGTGTAGCAGGCGGAGCAGTAGGTCGTCTTCTCACCCTCGCCGCAGGCCTTCTTCAAGCCGTCAAGGGAGAGATAGGCCAGAGAATCTGCGCCGATGTATTGTCGTATCTCTTCGACTGATTTATTAGCGGCAATGAGTTCTTTTTTTGAAGGCGTATCCACGCCGTAGAAGCATGGCGCAACGGTAGGCGGGCAGGAGATGCGCATATACACTTCCTTCGCACCCGCGCTACGCACCATGCGGACGATTTTGCGGCTGGTGGTGCCGCGTACGATCGAATCGTCAATCAGCACCACGCGCTTGCCTTCCAGCAGGCTGCGCACGGGATTCAGCTTGAGCTTCACGCCGAAGTCGCGCACGTTCTGCCGTGGCTCGATAAAAGTCCGCCCGATGTAGTGATTGCGGATGAGGCCGAAGCGGAAGGGGATGCCGCTTTCCGCGGCATACCCCATGGCCGCCGTTACTCCGGAGTCCGGCACCGGCACCACAAGATCGGCATCCGCCGGAGCTTCGCGCGCAAGCTGGCGGCCAAGCTCTTCGCGGCTATCCTGCACCGCGCGCCCGAAAACCAGGCTGTCGGGGCGCGAAAAATATACATGCTCGAAGATACAGCTCGACTGCGGCTGCGTCGGGGCATAAAAACGCGAGGTAATCCCTTCCGGGCCGACCACGATCAGCTCGCCCGGCCTTACGTCGCGCTCAAACGTTGCGCCGATCAGATCGAACGCGCAGGTCTCCGACGCAAAAACGATCGTGTCCTGCTTTTCGCCGCCTTGCGCGGGAATTTTTCCCATTGCCAAGGGTCGAAATCCGCGGGGGTCGCGGGCCGCAAAAATGCGATCCGGGCTGATCATCACCAGCGAAAACGCGCCTTCCACGCGGCGCAAGGCATCGGCCATCGCTTCGGGCAGAGTCTGCTCTTTCGAAAGCGCGATCAGATGAACGATGACTTCGGTGTCGCTATTGGTCTGAAAGATCGAGCCATGGCCTTCCAGGCGATGGCGAATCTCCTGCGCATTGACCAGATTTCCATTGTGGGCCAACGCCATCTCCCCTTTGTTCGACTGCACCATGATGGGCTGGGCGTTAAGCAGCGCAGAATCCCCCGCAGTGGAGTAGCGCGTATGGCCGATCGCGAGTGTGCCCCGCAACTTGGCCAGAACGTCTTCTCCAAATATATCGGCCACCAGACCCATGGCTTTGTGGACGTGCAGCGCCATGCCGTCAGAGGTGACTATGCCGGCTGACTCCTGTCCGCGATGCTGCAGAGCGTGCAGGCTGAGATAGGCGAGCTTTTCCGCCTCAGGATGCGCGTAGATCGCCACCACCCCGCACTCTTCCCGAAATTTGTCGAATCTGTACATCTTGTTAGATCTCGAAACCGCTTGTCATTCTGAGGAGCTTTAGCTCCGAAGAACCTATGTAAGTTCTCGAAATACATAGGTCCTTCGCTTCGCTCAGGATGACAAATCAACTAATTCGTTATTTCCGTTTGCAGCGCTTTTTCTAACGCGCCCTCGTAAGCATCGCGCAGCTCCGTTATTGCGGCGCGTGCCACCACCCGGCCATCCAGCTTGATTTCCACCTGCTCAGCCGCGGTTTCTCCGATCACGTCCACGGCAAGGCCATATTCTAGCGCTACCTGTTTGATTGCTTCGAGATTACTCCGGTCGCATGAGACAACCACCCGGCTGGCATCTTCGCCGAAGAGCGCGAATTCGGCGGGCAGCCCGCCAGAGCTCAAATCAACCGACATCCCAATGCTCTTCGCAAATCCGCATTCCACCAGCGCCACCGCAATCCCGCCTTCGGAACAGTCGTGTGCCGACTCAATCAGCCAAACTCCGATCATCTCCAACAGAGCCTTTTGCAGAGCTGCCTCTTTTTCCAAATCCAATTCCGGCGGATATCCCCAAACCGTTCCCAGGATCTCCTTGGCATACTCCGACGACCCAAACTCCAACTCGGCGTCGGTCAAGTCTCCGGGTTCCGTGGCCTGCAACAAAACAATCGCTTTCCCCTCTTCGCGGAAATGAGGGAACACCGCCTTGTGTACCTCATCGAAAATTCCTACCACGCCCAGCACCGGCGTGGGATAAATCCCTTCACCTAAAGTCTCGTTATAAAAGCTGACGTTGCCGCCTGTAATGGGAATTTCCAGTTCCTCGCAGGCCCTGGTGATGCCATCAATCACCTGTGAAAACTGCCACATGATGGGCGGCTTCTCGGGATTGCCGAAGTTAAGACAGTTAGTCGCTGCGACCGGAGTCGCGCCCGTGCAAGCCACGTTGCGCGCCGCCTCGGCGACGGCGTGCATTGCTCCCAGCCGCGGATCGAGATAACACCAGCGGCTGTTGCCATCGAGCGCCATCGCAAGCCCGCGCTGCGATCCCTTGATGCGGATCACGCCGGCGTCTCCCGCGCCGGGACCTTCGACGGTGTTGGTCTGCACCATGTGGTCATATTGCTGCCACACCCAGCGTTTGCCGCAAAGGTTGGGGCTGGCAAGGAGCTGCTTCAAATCGTCGCTGAAATCCTGCTTTTGGCCGGGTTGCACATGCTCCGGCATTTCGCGCGGCACCGCCGGTTCCCAGCGTTCCAGTGGTCGCTTATAGACCGGCGCATCATCAGTCAGCGCGGCATTGGGAATTTCGGCGACAATTTCGCCATGCTGCCGAACCCGCATTTTGCCGTCGCGGGTAACCCGGCCAATTTCCACCGCATCAAGCCCCCATTTTTCGAAGACGCGGAAAACTTCTTGCTCGCGGCCTTTCTGGGCCACCAGCAGCATGCGCTCCTGCGACTCGCTCAGCATGATTTCGTAGGCGCTCATGCCGGTTTCACGCTGGGGAACACGGTCAAGTTCGATTTCAAGTCCCACTCCGCCGCGTCCGCCCATTTCGCAGGTTGAGCAGGTCAGCCCGGCTGCCCCCATATCCTGAATGCCAATGATTGCGCCCGTCTGCATGGCTTCAAGGCAGCCTTCAAGCAAGAGCTTTTCGAGAAACGGATCGCCTACCTGGACATTCGGACGTTTGGCCTCTGACGCCTCGCTGAATTCCTCGCTGGCCATGGTGGCGCCGTGAATGCCATCACGTCCGGTCTTGGAGCCGACGTAAATCACTGGATTGCCTTCGCCGGCGGCCTTGGCGTAGAAGATCTGGTCGCGGCGTACGAGGCCAAGGGCAAAAGCATTGACGAGTGGATTGCCCGAGTAGCAAGGCTCGAACTTCGTCTCGCCGCCAAGATTAGGGACGCCGAAGCAATTGCCGTAAGCAGAGATACCGCTGACCACGCCTTCAAGGACAGAATGGTTCTTGTGGATTTCGGTTTGTGTGGCGCCGGCGCCATCGCCCGCGCGTGTGATCGGGCCAAAGCGCAGCGAATCCATCACTGCCACCGGCCTTGCGCCCATGGTAAAAATGTCGCGCAGAATTCCGCCCACTCCCGTGGCCGCGCCCTGAAACGGCTCAATAAACGATGGATGATTGTGCGACTCAATCTTGAACGCGCACGCCCAGCCGTCTCCAATGTCAATGATCCCGGCATTCTCTCCCGGCCCCTGCACCACCCGGCGGCTGTGCGTGGGCAAACGCTTCAGGTGCACGCGTGAGGATTTGTAGGAGCAGTGCTCGCTCCACATCACGCTGAAAATGCCTAGCTCAGTGATGGTCGGCTCGCGCCCGCCCAGAAGCTCTTTGATTTTTTCGTATTCCTCCGGCGTGAGGCCGTGCTCACGCACAATTTCCGGAGTGATAGCCAGCGCGGCGGCAGAGTTCATGGGGAAGCTTCTATTGTCGCATGACAGGCGAACGATTTGCAGTATCATTCCTCCCACATGCACTCCGTCATCATCGGCACCGCCGGTCACATTGACCACGGCAAGACCGCGCTGGTCAAGGCCCTGACCGGTATTGACGCCGACCGCCTGGAAGAGGAAAAGCGCCGCGGCATCACGATTGACATTGGCTTTGCCCATCTGGATTTGCTGGGGCCAGACGGACAAGTTCTTCGTCTCGGCTTCGTGGACGTTCCCGGCCATGAGCGCTTCGTACGCAACATGCTCGCTGGCGTTAGCGGTATTGACGTTGTTTTGCTCGTCATCGCCGCCGACGAATCCATCAAGCCGCAGACCCGTGAACACTTCGATATCTGCCAGCTGCTTTCGGTTCGCCGCGGCATCACCGTGCTCACGAAATCCGACTTGGTTGACGCCGAAACTCTCGACGTGGTCAAACTCGAAGTCGAGGATTTTCTCGCCGGATCGTTTCTCGATCCAAAACACTCGCCGATCATTCCCATCAGCTCGCTCACCGGCGCGGGCCTCGATGAATTGAAGCGGGCCCTGGCGCAAATTGCTTCAGAGATTCCCGTGAGAGATTCATCCGCTCTCGCGCGCCTTCCCATTGACCGCGTCTTTACCATGAAAGGCTTCGGCACCGTCGTGACCGGCACACTGATCTCCGGCACCGTTCGCAGAGAAGATGAGCTTGAGCTGTTCCCCCAGTCGAAGCGAGTGCGGGTTCGGGGAGTGCAGGTGCATGGAAGCCAGGCCGAGCAAGCCATTGCCGGACAGCGCACCGCTTTGAATCTCTCCGGAGTCTCCACTGGCGATCTCGCCCGCGGCATGGTGCTCGCGCCACCGTCAATGTTCCATCCGACATCGCGTCTTGACGTTTCACTTTCGCTTTTGCCGGGCGCTCGTCCGCTGAAAGACCGCGCGCGCGTTCATCTGCACGCTTATACCTTTGAAACCATCGCAACCGTAGCTTTGTTCGGCGCAAAGCAGATCACCCCAGGCGAAACCGCCTTCGCGCAATTGCGCCTGGCTGCGCCAACTCTTTTGCTGCCGGCAGACCGCTTCATCATCCGTCAATTCTCGCCGGTTATCACTATCGGCGGCGGCATTGTGCTCGACGCCGCCCCATTCACCAAACGCCCAAAGGATCACGGCCCGTTCCTGCAGACCTTGGCGGAAGGCGATCCCGCTCAGGTTCTTCTCGCCCGCACTGCCCGCCGCAGCAAACAAGGACTCCATCTCGTCCAGGCCATCGCCGAAACTGGCTGGCCGGGAGCCGGGGTTGAAAGAGCCTTAGCTCCCGCCGTTCAGCGTGGGGAGATCATTCGCATCGGCGAACTGCTCATTCACGGCCATTCCTTCCGCGCATTGCAGAGTGATCTGCTCGCCGCGATGGCCTCTTTTCATCAGCAGAACCGGCTCGCACCCGGCATCAGCAAAGAAGCCTTGCGCGAAAAACTGGACCTCACCCCTGAAATTCTCGGCGCATCCGTGAATCAGCTTGTCCAGTCGAAGAAAATCGAAGTTGCCGGCGATGTGGTTCGCCTTCCCGGCCACGGCGTCGAAATGAAAGATGAGGAAGCGGAATCGAAAACCCTCATCGAAGACGCATTCTCTACGGCGGGCCTGAAGGTTCCCGCACTGAAAGACGTGCTCGCCGGAGTAAAAGTGGACAAAGCCCGCGCCCAGAAAATCGTCACCCTGCTTCTGCGCGAGAAGGTTCTCGTGAAGATTTCAGAAGATTTGATCTTTCACCGCACCGCGCTCGATGATCTTCGCAAACGCGTCGCTGCCGAAAAGGCAAAATCTGCAACGATGGATGTGGCCCGATTCAAAGACCTGACCGGAGTTACCCGCAAATACGCCATTCCGCTCCTCGAATATCTTGACCGCGAGCACGTAACCCGGCGGGGGGGAGATGAAAGAATCATTCTCTAGCGATGCTTCTACAGCCACCACTTGAAGCACTCACCTCACAGGCCTGATCTCTAACTGGCAAACTCCTGCATATTTTCCGCATAAATACCGCAGCGCTCTTAGCAGCCGCGCTACATGAGTGCCAACAACCGTCAAATGAAACCTTTTTCGCCGGCCCGCTGTCCAACCGAATAGCACATTGGTGCTGCCCGAAGCACGTTAGTGACTTGCGGTAAAGCGGGAGCTGGATAAAAATGCGGGGCAAGACGATGGAACCCGTAGTGGCTGCGGGTTGTGGGGGCAACAATGGTTTCCGAGTCGCATCCGTTGCAGCGGCTGTTCATTGACTTGGTGGGGCGGCATTACGCGGAGGAAATTGGCATTCGCGATCCGCAGATTGTGAACTATGTGGCGCATCTTCTCGCCGAGTTTTGCGACGTCGAGCAGCTGTTCAAGATTCGTGATCAATCGGGAAAGCAGCTGAACGACGTGGGACGGATGCTGCTGGAATCGGATCCGGTGTATGGTCCGGCTTCCTCATTCGACCGTGAGCGCCAGGTCCGCAAACACATTGGCGACTACACTTTGTTCTTCGCAGGGATGTTCCCCGAAAGCCTCAACCACTTTCGCCTCCGCCGCAACCGGCTCGAAAACCTGGTGGACTGGATGCAGGCCGGCAAAGAAAGCTACTACATCGTCTCCAAGTTCGAGCATTTTGAATACACCCACGTGGCGCCCATGTTCGCCAAGCTCTCACGGGAATTCGAACCGTGCGTGTACGGCCTGAATCGAGTGAAGAACGAATTGCAGGAGATGCAACACCCGATCGTGAGGCAGGCGAACCAGTTGCTGATGTAAAGTCGCCGGCCCTTCTGCGCGTTCGCGAAAACACTTTACGCCAGCCGGTAAAAGCTCAACGCCGCATCGCCCTGCTCGAGCCGCCGGTAGCGTCGCAACTGCCCGAAGGAATCGCCCGGCTCGAATTTCCTCCGGTGCTCGGCGATAACACGGCTGTCAGCTTTCAGCAGACGCAAGCTTGAGACCTCCTCGAGTGTTTGCCGATAAGCGCCTTCCATCCCGTACGGTGGATCAAGAAACACATAATCTGCGGTAATGTTTCGCAATTCCAGACCGTGCAATCCGCGAACCGCATCCTGATTCAGCAGCTCAAATCCCTCGCCAATTCCCAGCGACGCCAAATTCCGCCCAATCAGCTCGGCCGCCTGCCGTGCTGCCTCCACAAAATAAACGCGGTCTGCACCTCGGCTGATGGCCTCGATTCCCACCGCCCCGGTGCCGGCAAAAAGATCAACCCAGAGCGAGCCCACCAACGCGTCCGGTTCCCCGGCAGTAAGCACGTCAAATAGCGTCTCCCGCAGCCGGTCCGCCGTCGGCCGCAATTCAAAGCCACGCAACGAGCGTAGCGTCCGGCTTCGATATTTGCCTGCTATCACTCTCATGGGTCGACACTTATCAGTCGTGGCAGTCCCTGAACCTCCGAGTTTTGCAATTGCCGGCGGGGACCGCGGGCAACGCCTAAACTATATAAAATAGACAAAGCAGCCATGAGAAATTGGTCTATCCCTGCCGGCCGTTTGTTCGGAGTCGAAATCCGCGTTCATTTGACCTTCTTTGTCCTTCTTCTCTTTGTGTGGCTGAACGAAGCTTCACATGGTACTGCCAACCCCGGCCGCGGCTTCGCTCTGGTCGCAATTATCTTCAGCTGCGTCGTTCTCCATGAGCTGGGCCACGCGCTGATGAGCACGCACAGCGGGGTGCCCGCCAAAGCCATCATTCTCTTGCCCATCGGCGGAGTCACACTACTGGACGAAACGCGTCAAAGCATCGCCCCCCGGGCAAGCACCTGGAAACGCGACATTCGCATCGCGCTCGCTGGACCCCTGGTAAACCTGGCCATCGCTTTCGCCGCGGAAGCCATCTTGCTGGCAGTCATTCCCGGGCTACACCTTTGGGCAAAACCTTATGTAGATTCTTCTAATCTGCCGCGCAGCCTGGTTTGGGCCAATCTCTGGCTCGCCGCTTTCAACTTGCTGCCCGCCTATCCCATGGATGGAGGCCGCGTGTTGCGCGCCTTGCTCAGCCGCCGCATGGAGCCGGTCCGCGCCACCCGCCGCGCCGTAGCCATTGGCCAGGGCTTTGCCATGCTTTTCATGCTGGCCGGGATGCTTTGGAACACCTGGCTGATCATGATCGGCGTCTTTCTGTTCATCGCGGCCCAACTGGAAGAACGCTCGGCGATGTTTCAATCGGTGCTCGAGACCGTCCGCCTCGAAGACATTATGCTCACCGACTTTGCCACCCTGTCGCCTGCCGACACGCTCGAAGACGCGCTTGATAAAGCCGTGCATTCCTTGCAGGATGATTTCCCTGTCATCCGCGGCAGCGATATGGTGGGCGTGGTTTCCCGGCAGAAAATTCTCCAGGCCTTGCGCTCCGAGGGAAACGGCTACGTGCAGGCGGTGATGAACCGCATCTTCGAAGTCGCCCAAAGAAACGAATCGCTGGCGTCGGCCTTCCGCAAGCTGACTTCACGCAACCTGAGCATCATTCCGGTGGTGGAAGATCAGCGGCTGGTCGGCATCGTCACCTTGCAGAATCTCATGCATTCCATGGCCCTTCTGGCCGAAAGCCGCAAACTTCGCCGCGCCGCGATGAACTCCTGAGTAAACCTCGCCGGCGACGCGATCCTTTCGCCTCTGTTGCAGTGGTGGAACTCATCCCCTATTCCTAGAACTTAAACACCAGCCCGAACGCCGGCTCCGCCATATGGCCGTTCTTGTTTGTCACCAGGCTGGGTATGCTGCCGGAAATACTGGTCACTCCAAAATCAGGATTTTTGAAAATCAGCCCTCGGTACTGCAGGCGGAAGGCAAAATGCGAGCTTAAGGGAATACGGGAAGCGATTGGAATGCCGGACAGGCGGTAATCCACCCCACCCCCGTAAAGGAACGCCATTTCGGTTTGCTTGCTGGCTCCGATGGTGACCTGGGTCTGGTTGATCCCGAACGGGTTGTCGGTGTTGTCGTTGTAAAAAATCCACTCGCTTTGCGGGTCGAATACCAGGCCGCCGATGCCCCCAAAAACCATGGTCTCAAGGTTTTTTGTCTGGAACGGAGTGAAAACGTACGCGCCCGAGTACTCGGTGATGTTGGTAAGAATGTGGAAATCGGACGAAGCCAGATATATTTGTGAATCCTTGCCACGACCATAATTAAAGGCGAACGCGCTTCTGCGATTGAATCTGAAGCGAAACGTCCCAAAAATTTCCGCGCCATTAGTTCCGCTGTGTGTGATACCGTTCGCAGTGGTTGAATCAGGAAACGTGCCGGCGAAGCTCACGCTTGCGTCGAAACGACCATCCTGAGCGAAGGCGACGAGGGTTAGCACAACAAATCCAGCGAGCGCTAGTCCAACTTTTCTAGCCATGCACCATCCTTGTTTGGTTCTCTGTGGGAGTTCTGACCATTAGAACACGCGAAGAAGAGTCTCCGGAAGAACGGTCTGCAGAATCGCGGCTTCCCGCTCACGGCAGGCTGATGGCTTTCGCCTTCTGCACCGCCGTGATGTTGCGCAGTTCGGCCAGCACCGGCTCGGGCACGCGTCCGTCTACATGCACGACTGCGATGGCTTCGCCGGGCCCGGATGAAGCCGGGCTTCGAGAGCGGCGTCCGAGGGAAAAGTCGCCGATGTTGATTTTGTGATCGCCGAGGATGGTTCCCACTTTTCCGATCACCCCCGGCACGTCCCGATTGCGCAGGTAAATCAAGTCCCGCTCCAGCGGAGCTTCGACGTCAATGCCGTCTATATGAAGCAGGCGCGGCTCACGCTGGTGCAACACCGCCCCCTTGACCATGTGCTCCTCTTCGCGGGTCTTGGCCAAAATGGAAAGCACGCTGCCCGCGCCGCCGGTTGGGCTCGCTTTTTTTCGCCCTTCGTGGAACCGTAGTCCGCGCCCTTCCGCAAGTGAGGCGGCATTGACCAGGTTGGCTTTTTCCTCCAGGGCCTCGTTCAAAATTCCCTTTATGGCGGCATTGCGAACCAGTTCGGTCTTCCCATCCGCGATTTGCCCGCTGTACCGCAGCGAGACTTCGTGGAGCGCTCCGTCGCTCATCTGGGCCAGGAACGATCCCAGTTTTTCGGCCAGCACAATGTAAGGATGCAGCGCCAGATACTCTTCATGCGAGACCGATGGCACGTTGACTGCGTTCTGAATCACGCCGTGTTTCAAGTACTCCTTGATTTGCAGCGCGATCTGGTAGCCCACAGCCTCCTGCGCCTCGTGCGTTGAGCCCCCGATGTGGGGAGTGAGTATGACATTGCTCATGTGTTGTAAGGGAGAATTGTTGAGCGGCTCTTCGCTGAAAACATCCAACGCCGCGCCCGCAATCCGGCCGTGCCTGAGCGCTTCCGCCAGGGCCGCTTCATCCACCAGTTCGCCCCGGGCGCAGTTCACCAGCCGCAACCCTCGCTTCATTCTTCTTAGCGATTCGGCATTGATCATGCCGGTGGTTTGCAGAGTCAGGCCGGCGTGAAGGGTCAGATAATCCGCCTTCGCATACAGTTCATCGAGCGTTTCCATGCGTATTCCCCGCTCTTTGGCAACTGTCGTCGAGACGAAAGGATCGTGCGCGATGACTTCCATTCCGAATGCCTGGGCGCGGTGCGCGACCTCGATCCCGATGCGTCCCACTCCCACAATGCCCAGCGTCTTGCCGCGCAACTCGGTGCCTTGCAGCGATTTCTTTTCCCACTTGCCCGCATGCGTCAACTCGTTGGCGAGGCAAAGATGGCGCGCCAGCGCCAGCATCATGGCCAAGGTGTGCTCGGCCACGGCGGTCGCATTCGCGCCGGGCGTATTCATGACCGCGATGCCCTTGCGCGTGGCCGATTCGAGCTCGATGTTGTCCACCCCCACGCCCGCGCGCCCAATCACGCGCAGCTTGTTGGCATGGGCCAACAGCCCGGCGTTCACCTGAATGGCCGAGCGCACGATCAGGGCATCTGCGGACTGCAACTGCCCGGGCAGATTGCCATCGAGCTGTTCAGGTGTAATGACCTCCCAGCGCGGCTCCCGCAACAACTCGACGGCGGATGAAGAGATCTTTTCAGCAATGACAATTTTCATGGAAAACTCATCGTGCGGCGGCCGCTTCCAGACTGCCCTGTTCATGCCTCGCGTATACCTGCTGGGCTGCCCGCACTGCCTCGCCGTACTCCACCCGATGGCGGGTTACTGTGGCCAGCACGTGTTCGAGCGCAGCCAGAATTCCGATTGTGTCCAGGTAGTCGTAATATCCCAGGTGAGCAATCCGGAACAGCTTGCCTCGCATTTCGCCCTGGCCGTTGGCCACGATTGCCGAGAAGCGCTCGCGAAATTCCCGGACCACCGCACCCGAGTCCACGCCGGCAGGTGGTTCGACCGCGGTGAGCGCAGCTGCGGGTGAAGCGGCGGCAAACAGCCTGAGGCCGAGCGCCGCGGCGCCTGCTCGAGTCATCTCCGCCGCCAGTTCTGCATTGTCAATTAACTGGTCGCGCCCCGATGCAAGGTCGCCATTGCCCATCTCACGAATAAAATCCAGCGCCGCGCCCATCGCAGCAAAAAGTGTAGTTGCCGGCGTGTACGCCGACTCGCCTTTCGCCGCTGCTTTTCGTTCTTTGCGAAAGTCGAAGTAATAACGCGGTGAAGCCGCGCTCTCCATCCGCCGCCAGGCCCGCTCACTGATCGCACAGTACGCCAGGCCGGGAGGCATCATCAGCGCCTTCTGTGAGCCGCCGATCATTACGTCAATGCCCCATCCATCTACGTTAAAGCTCGTCGTTCCCAGGCCGGTGATGGCGTCCACCACAAGCAGCGTTTCATCACCTGTTTGCCGTACCAGTGGCGCGATGGCTTCGACATCATGCCGCACTCCCGTGGAACTTTCGGTGGCTTGCACGTACACCACGCGAACGCCAGCCGTGAGTCCCGCCCGGATTTCATCCGTCGAAAACGTCTGGCCGTAATCCGCGCTCACCACCTCCACTAAGCAGCCGAAGGCTTTTGCCAGTTCCCGCCAGCGCTCGCCGAACTTTCCGGCAGTGAGCACCAGAACTCTATCGCCGGGAGAAGTCAAATTCGAGACTGCCCCTTCCATGACTCCAGTCCCGGACGAGGCCAGCGCTAAAACGTCGTTGTTTGTGCCGATGAACTCCTTGAGGTCAGCCAATACCTGCGAAAACAGTGCCCGGAACTCCGCGGTGCGGTGATGCATGGCGAAAGACGCCATCGCAGTTTGCGCGCCCGGAAGCACCGGCGTTGGACCGGGGGTAAAAAGACGATTCTTGCGCAGCATAAACAATTCCTTGTGAGCAGTATGCTCTCAGTTTACTCGCGCTCAAGTCTCCTGGAACCCTGTTATTGGGCGGCTGTGATCGGCGTCACAAGGTAAAGTGCGCTGCGGTGGAACTGTCCCGTTTGCTGCCGGCAACGCAACGTCGCCCAACAAGGCGCGGGCAAACGTCATTGTTGGCCAGGATCATTTCACAGCTAGAATTTCTGGCCTGGCAATGTCCGGCGGTTTGGAGAAAAGGTCCTTTGCTTTGGCAAAGAGCGCTTTCGCAATTTCGCCGTTGAGATGCGCATTGCGGCCGTTTTCGTCTGCGAAAGTGTCGAAGATGCCGTATTTTCCCGGACCCATTTTCACCGCATACCAGCTGATCGTGCCGCTTTCGCGCGCCGCCAGGGGCTGCGCGGATTTCAGGAACTCCTCGACCTCTTTTTCTTTTCCAGGTTTGGCTTCCAGTTGGGCCCAAATCGCTACTCTGCTCATGGTGTTTCCTCCTCAGCATGAGATGCGCGGCGAAATCGTTTGGGAGCAGGATTGACCTTGGGGGACAGGGGCCTCGAATTACTCCGCTATAATTGGCGCACATGAGCCTTATTGACCAAATCCAGATTGATATCACCGCCGCCATGAAAGCGCGCGACGAACAGCGGCTTTCATGCCTGCGCATGATGAAGACCGCGCTCAAAAACCGCGAGATCGAAAAGATGGCCCCGCTTGACGACAAGGAAGCACAGCAGGTGTTGAGCACGCTGATCAAGCAGCGCAAAGAATCCATCGAACAATTCACCAAGGGCGGGCGCCAGGAAATGGCGGATAAAGAAGCCGCCGAAATTACCGTGATCGAGGCCTACCTGCCCAGAGCCGCGAGCGAAGATCAGATTGTGGCCGGAGTTAAAGCCGTCATCGCCGAGATGGGTCCTTCCACTATGAAAGACATGGGAGCAGTGATGAAGAACGTGATGGCCCGCTTTTCGGGCGCTGGCGTGCGTGTGGACGGCAAAGTGGTAAGCGAAGCGGTGAAGAAAGAGTTGGCGGGGAAGTAGTACGGCGTAAGGAGTTTCTCTTTGGAAACAGATCACCGCGGTCAGGGCCTCTACGGGCTGTTACACTTTCCGTCGGTTTACGTAGCGTTCGTGCTCGGGCTACTCTGCTCTGCCGCCATCATTCTCATCTACCCAGCGGCGGGCGAGCAAGCTACCGTCAGCGGACAACCTACGGGTGAACCGATTTGGTTGCCAGAAATTGCCGCAGGAGTCTTCGCGGGACAGTTCTTTTATCGAAGAGTGCCGAGCCGTTTGGCATTTCTGGCGTGGTTCCCACCAGCGGCCTTCCTGCTGTGGAGTGCGTGGTCTTGGCAGAATTCAATGGCGGTTTACGATTCGACTTGGGACACCTACTTCGGCAAGAGCTGCAGCGGCAGCGAATGTCTTTACGAGTTGTTTTTGACCGCACCGCTCTATACAGGCATCGGCTACTCCTTGGGAGCATTCCTAAAATCAAGAGTGTGAAGCAGAACCAGTATTCAACCCCGCGCTTCTGACTTTCCCCTCTGCCACTCCCGATACGCCTCGCTCTTCGATATCCCCATCTCCTTCGCAACTTTCTTCAGCGCAGCCTTTTCGTCGAGTTTCTCCTCGGCCATGATCTGTTTCATTCTTTGGCGGACCGAAATGCGCGGAGTATCTTTTTCTACCTGATCTTCTGCCTTTCCGATCAGTAGCGTAATCTCGCCTTTCACAGCGTCCCGCGCCTGCAAAGTAGCCAGCACATCCCCTGCCCGCCCACGGAGAAATTCTTCGTGCAGCTTGGTCACTTCGCGCGCGATCACAACCTGCCGGTCTTCTCCCAGAACTTCAACTATGTCGGTCAGTGTCTCTATCAATCTGTGCGGGGTTTCATAAAACACCTGGGTTCGCGGCGAGGCCTTGATGCTCTCCAGCGCCTGCCTCCGCGGCCCGCGCTTCGCAGGCAGAAATCCGCTGAAGCGGAAAGACTCCGTCGGCAACCCGCTGGCCACCAGCGCCGCCACAAAAGCTGCTGGGCCAGGCACCGGTACCATCGGCACATGATGCCGTATCGCCAGCGAAATCAGCCGAAAGCCGGGATCCGAGATTCCAGGCATGCCCGCGTCGGTCACCAGCGCGATGCGCGCGCCCTGCTCCAGTTCGACCACTAGTTCCGGAGCGCGGGTCATCTCATTATGTTCGTGGTAGCTCGTCGTTGGTGTCGAAACGCCGTAATGGTTGAGCAGTTTCTGTGTCTGCCGCGTGTCTTCGCAGGCAATCAGGTCGGCTTCCTTTAACACCCGCAGTGCACGCAGTGTTATGTCTTCCAGGTTTCCGATCGGCGTGGCCACAAGATAAAGTCCCGGCGCCAGGCCCGGGTTGTTTTCTCCCTCCATGCCGCCGAGTCTAACACTGCACCTTTATACCGCCGAGTTTCCTTTCTTGACTCTTTCCCCTTTTCGCCTGTAGTTTGCCTAATTGCCATCAGCTTCAACCGGGAGCCCATTTATGCGCATCTTTCTTAGCCTTGCCGTCTTCGCCCTTATCCCCCAAATCGCGGCTCAGTCCAAATCCGATCCCGGTGCCGAATTTGACGTCAAGGCCCATTACACCAAGTACGAATACCGCATTCCCATGCGCGATGGCGTGCATCTTTTCACATCGATTTACGTGCCCAAAGACGCCGGCGTGAACCACCGTTATCCGTTCCTCATTAACCGCACGCCTTACAACGTTGGCCCCTATGGCGTGGACCAGTACCGCACACGCCTCGGCCCCTCGCCCGAATTCGATAAAGCCGGCTACATCTTCGTAAATCAGGATGTGCGCGGGCGCTATATGTCGGAGGGAACCTGGCTGGAGATGCGTCCGCACATTGACAACAAGAAATCCAACAAAGACGTTGACGACAGCAGCGATCTCTACGACACCATCGAGTGGCTGCTTAAGCACGTGCCTTATAACAATGGCAACGCCGGAATCTGGGGCATCTCTTATCCCGGATTTTTCACCTCCGCCAGCATCATTGATTCGCATCCTGCGCTCAAAGCGGCTTCGCCCGAAGCGCCGATGACCGATCTCTTCATGGGCGATGACGCTTACCACGGCGGCGCATTCATGCTTGCTGCGAATTTCGGTTTTTACTCATTTTTCAAGCCGCAGGAGAATCCCGAGCTTCCGCCCAAAACCGCTGTGCCCTTTGACTTCGGCACCAAAGATGGCTATGAGTTCTATCTCAAGGCAGGCCCGACTGCGAATCTGAGCAACTACCTCAAAGGCCGCAGCCAGCTCTTCGACGACCAGCTTCATCACGATACCTACGACGATTACTGGAAAGCCCGCAATCTCGCGCCCCACATGAAAAACATTCACTGCGCCGTGCTGACCGTCGGGGGATGGTTCGACGCCGAAGATCTTCAGGGCCCGTTCTCGACCTATCACGCCATCGAAGAAAACAATTCCGGAATTTTTAATGCGCTGGTCATCGGCCCCTGGGTCCACGGCGGCTGGGCGCGCTATGACGGCAATCACCTCGGCCGAGTGGATTTCGCTTCCAACACCGGCGACTACTATCGCAAGAACATTCTTTTCCCGTTCTTCGAGCAATATCTCAAAGGGGCAGCGGACGCCAAGCTTCCAGAAGCCTATGTCTTTGAAACCGGAACCAACCTCTGGCGTCAATATTCCGCCTGGCCTCCGAAAAATGCCGAGAAAAAGACGCTCTATCTCCACGCCAACGGCGCGCTTTCATTTGACGAGAATTCCTCCGATTCCGGTTTCGACGAATACATCAGCGATCCGGCGCACCCAGTACCGTTCGTCGCCTACACCGCGATGAACGTTCCGCAGGAATACATGGATTCCGATCAGCGCTTCGCTTCATCCCGAACCGACGTACTCACCTATCAGACCCCGGTTTTGCAGGAAGATGTCACTATCGCGGGCCCGGTTTCGCCGCGTCTGTTCGTTTCCACCAGCGGTGCCGATTCGGACTATGACGTGAAACTGATAGACGTTTATCCGCCCGATTATCCCGACAGCAAACTCGATGAACCGCGTCCGGAAGACAAAGACAAGCCCCGCACGGATGTCGGCCCGCCCACGTTCACCATGGCCGGGTATCAGCAGCTCGTGCGCGGCGAACCTTTCCGCGGCAAATTCCGCCGCAGTTTCGAGAAGCCTGAGCCCTTCACGCCCGGCAAGGTCGAAGAGATCAACTTCACCATGCAGGATGTTAACCACACTTTCCGCCGCGGCCATCGCATCATGGTGCAGATTGAGAGCTCCTGGTTCCCGCTTACCGATCGCAACCCGCAGACGTTCGTAAATATTCCCAACGCCAAGCCTTCCGATTTTGTGAAAGCCACTGAGCGCGTCTATCACGCGAAGGGAGAAGAGTCAGGGATTGTGGTGGAGGTTGTGCCGCCGGGAGGGAACTAGCGTCGCTCCAATTGGTGCGCGCAGCTCGCGTCATTTCGAAGCCCTGCGCCTTCGCCCGTGGGTCGCGGAATCTTGCGTGGTTCTATACTGAACAGGATCGCCCAAATTGACCCATAACCTCCCAGCCCATAAAATCAATTCCGTAGCCTGATTTGGCCCACACGACGCCTCATGCCACTCTACGAATATCAGTGCAAGAAGTGCCATCACCGCTTCGAAAAAATCCAGAAATTCTCCGATAAGCTGGTGAGAACCTGCCCCGAATGCGGCGGGCCGGTCGAGCAGACCATTTCGGCCCCCGCAGTGCAATTCAAAGGCTCGGGTTGGTATGTAACCGACTACGCCAAAAAACCCTCCGCCGCAGCGCCCGCAAACGGAGATTCCGCCACCAAAACCGATTCCGCAAAGACCGAGTCAAAGAGCGAGTCGGGGGCTGAAACTGAATCTTCTTCCAAGAAAGAGGACAAACCGAAGCGCGAGTCCAAGAAGACAGAGAAGAAGTAGCATGACATGTCCCGTCCCTCCGGCGTGACCGCCGTCGCCTTTCTTTTCTTTGCTGCTGCAACCTACCTGCTTATTCTGGGCCTCGCAATGTTGATCTTCCCGGGAGCTGTCTCCATGTCACTCGGCGCTCCCTTGCTGAACGGCCTTGAATTGGCCGGGCCTTACATGTTCGTACTGACGGCTGCCGTATCAGCCGCAGTTGGCTTCGGGTTGCTGAAGCTCAACAACTGGGCGCGCCGGATTGCCAGTCTCATCGCCATGATCGGCGTAGTGATGCTGGTACCCACCGTTTCAAGCGCTGTGATCGAGTTTCGCCCAAGCCTGGTCTGGGGATGGCTCGGCGTTATCGTCCGCGTGGCCGTCGTCTGGTATCTTTGGCAGCTTTCAACCAGGGAAGTGTTTCAGCGGAAGTGAGTCAAAGTGTGCCTTCAAACAACGGCCACAACTGGTCGCCGATCACCCGATAAATAACGTAGGCACTGCTGACATCCGAGGCACGGCGGAAAAGCAGTTCGCCCCGCCCGTCGCCGTCGGCGTCAACCGCGTCTATCAATTCAAGCCTCGGAATCACATCAAGATGCTGCTGGTCGGTAACGACTGCCAGCGCCTTGTGAAGATCACCATAAATATCTTCATGAGCAACAACCGTAACCATGTATTGCCTCTCTGATGCGGCATTCGGCATGCGCCCTTTCGCCATGAGCACAAGCTCGGGCTCGTTATTGCTGAAGAGATCGAAGACGCGCAGCTGTACGTCTTCAAAAACCGGATCGGACGGCTTGGCTGGCTTGCCTTTCGCAGACGTCCTGGCAGGCTCTGAAGACTGGCCGGCCTCGGCTGCAAGTTTCTCATCTCTGGCCCGTACCTCGACGCTTGCCAGCGCCAATATCTTTTGCCGCAGGGCTTTTTCCTCATCCGGCTTCAGGATATACGTGTACGGCCTCGCCTCCGGCCCGTGCGCGTCAGAAATCGCAGGAACGATCTGAACGGTATCCGCCGAACTCACCGAGGCAGGCCCGCCAGCCGTCGTCTTCATCAAATCTGAAGCCGTCTCACCTGACTCCTCCACCTGCTTTTTCAACTCCTCCGCTGTCGGCTTGCCCCGGTGCAGCACCGGGTGATAGGCATCTTCGCTGCCCGTATTGTTCGTAGATGCAGATCCGCTTGAGGCTGGAGCCGGCGCTGCTGAACTCTGTTGCGGCGGTCCAGAAGGCGGCCTCTGCGCTGGTGCCGGCTGACTCTGCGAAGAAGCGGCACCTGGCGCACTCGAATTTTGCCCGGTACCCGAAGCCGCTGGCGTCTTGTCTGCCGCAGTCGGACCCGCACTGCTCTTTGCCTCGCTCGGCGCTCGCCTCAGCTTGGGTGGTCCCTCGTCTTCATCCAGTCCGAGCGGTTCTTTCGCTTCCGGCTTCTTTACTGCCCTGGCCTTCAGCGCATCGGTGGTCTCCCACGTTCCTTCCGCCATCCAGTTCTTGTTCTCGCTCTCGAGCGCTCCGCTCACGGTAAACAACCCCAGTGACAGACCTGTACGCTGTGCTTCGTAAACAGTCCCTGAATACAACGCCATCGGAACCGGAGCAGCCTTGTAGGCGCTCGCATCGTAAAACTCTCCATCCACCATGATGGCGATGGGAATCAGATGCGGCTTGCCCTTCGGAGGCAATTCCAGCAACCCGATCGCGCGCGGGCCTTTGTCAACCATGCGTTTGGCGGTTTGTGCCAAACCGGACTGAAAAAGCGGCAACGCCGCAAGGAAGATGACTGCGCCCCACGCGATACGATATAAAGTTGGTCGTTCCCCGGTTTGCCTGGGATTTACGCCCGAAGGAGAAGAGACAGCCATGGATACCATTACCCTGAAGCTCAATGATAAAGCCCCGGAGTTTACTTTGCCCGACCAGAACGGCGAAGAGGTCTCGCTCAAGGCCTTGCGCGGAAAGTATGTCGTGCTCTATTTCTACCCTCGCGCCGATACGCCCGGATGCACCATCGAAGCCTGCGAATTCCGCGATTCCTACAAAAAGCTGCAAAAGACCGGCGCAGTATTACTCGGTATTTCTCCCGACACGCCCAAAGCGCAAAAGAAGTTCGAAGAAAAATTCAGCCTGCCCTTTACGCTTCTCGGCGATGCGGAGAAGCAAGTCGCCAACGCCTATGGCGTGATGAAAGAAAAAAATATGTATGGGAAAAAAGTCATGGGCGTGGCGCGCACTACATTCCTCATCGGCCCGGATGGCAAACTCAAACACATCTTCCGCAACGTGAAACCGGAAGGTCACGCGGAGGAAGTGCTGGCGCAGTTGAAAACACTTTCTAAAGATGCGGCATAGCGGGCAATTCGTGCCGAGCGCGAAATTTCGAACATCCCTGCCGCGTAGCTTTTACGACCGCGATCCGCGCCTGGTCAGCCGAGATTTGCTGGGCAAAGTTCTGGTGCGGCGCGAGGGGAGAACGCTGCTCGCCGCGCGCATTGTGGAAGTCGAGGCGTACCTGGGGGAAAATGATCCCGCCGCACATTCGGCCGCCGGCCGGACCGCACGGAATGCGGTTCTCTTCGGCCCTCCCGGCTACGCCTATGTTTACTTCATCTACGGCAACCACTATTGCCTGAACGTCTCCTGCCTGCCGGATGGCATTGCCGGAGGAGTTCTGTTTCGCGCGGTCGAGCCTTTGCTGGGAATTGATGAGATGGCCGAGGCCCGGCATATGCCGGCAAGCAATAGTGTGAATCTGTGCAGACTGACCAGCGGGCCCGGGCGTCTAGCCGAGGCTTTTGGAATCACGCGAGCCCGAGACAATGGCAAGGATCTGACCAGCCCGCTTTCCGATCTTTTCATTGCCGACGACGGTTTCGCCGCGCGGGGAGTCATGGTGACGCCTCGTATCGGCATCACCAAAGCCGCCGACCAACTTCTGCGTTATGTAATTGCGGGAAACAAATTTGTATCAGGTGCGAGGGTTCGACAGGGCAAGGCTGTGAGCGCTGACTGAGGCGAGGTGTTTGATGAAATTCTCTAGAGTTGTTTTTATCGCCGCCGGGGTTTGGGGCGTGCTGGTCCTCACGCCGTTGTATTTCATCTTCGATACGATCGGCCGCCAGGATCCGCCGCCGATTACCCATCCTGGCTTTTACTACGGCTTCGTCGGGGCGGCGCTGGCGTGGCAGTTGGCCTTCTTCGTGATCGCAAGCGATCCTGTCGGCTTCCGGCCGGTCATGATTGCTGCCATCCTCGAAAAGCTGACCTATGCCGCTTCCGTCGGTCTGCTCTATATCCAGGCGCGCATAAGAGCCGGGGATCTGGGTTTCGCCGCGGCCGACCTGGTTTTCGCCATTCTTTTTGCTGTCTCATTTGCGAAGGCGAAAACTGTACCTGCCGCATGAATGCATTGGCGGAACCCGTTATTCCGGCGTCAACACGATGTTATCAATCAGGCGCGTCGTGCCCACATACGCGGCGACGGCAACCAACGCAGGCCCGGCAACGCTCCCCCTAGCGTCGAGCGTCTCCGGATCCACGATTTCCAAGTAATCAACCTTTACTTCCGGTTGCGCCGCTAAGACTCGTTTCCCGGCTTCTATGAGTCTTATCGCCGAATCCTCGCCGCCCTGGAACAACTCCTGCACCTGCATTAGCGACCGGTAAAGCGCCAGCGCCCACTTTCTTTCCTTTGCACTCAAATACCCATTCCGCGAGCTCATGGCCAGGCCGTCCGGCTCCCGGACAATCGGACAGGCAACAATTTCGACCGGATGATTCAGGTCTTTCACCATGCGCCGGACGATCGCTACCTGCGCCGCATCTTTTTGTCCGAAGAAGGCCACGTCCGGCTCGACAATATGAAACAGCGTTGCCACCACTGTCGTTACCCCGCGAAAATGCCCGGGGCGCGACTTGCCGCAGAGTTTTCCACTCAAGCCCTCTACGCTCACATAGGTCACCGCCCCCGCGGGATACATCGCCTCAACCGGCGGCGCGAAGATAAAATCCACACCTTCCTTCTCCAGCAGGCCGCAATCATTTTCAAAAGTACGTGGATACTTCGCGAAGTCCTCGTTTGGCCCAAATTGTCTGGGATTCACGAAAATGGAAACGATAACGGCGTCACTCTGCAACTTGGCCGCGCGCACCAGAGAAAGGTGGCCTTCATGAAGGGCGCCCATGGTCGGCACGAAGCCCAGTCGTTCACCTTCACCCCGTGCCGTGCGCGAAACCGCGCGCATTTCATTGACCGTTTTCAGGATTTGCATTGCAGTGCCGGGAAGCCTCAAGAATTGCCGCCGCTACAGAAACAATTTCCTGGTTTTCTCTGTGCCTCTGTGTCTCGGTGGTGAGCATTATCGCCGCATGCCGCGTTTTCGCTCCATCACGGTCTCGAGCGTTGCTTGCGTCTCTTTCGGCAAATGATAGGATTCGGCGTCCGATGGATACTGCCGTGACATTACGTCGGAGCGGAAAGCGTGCACGGCGTCACGGATGAGCCCGGCAGCATCGCCGTAGCGACGTACGAATTTCGCCGGGGGCGCGAAAGTCAAGTTGAGAATGTCGTGAAACACCAGCACTTGCCCGTCGCAATCCGGGCCCGCGCCGATTCCCACGGTTGGAGTGCGGACCTCCGCAGTAATCATCGCTGCCACTTCGCGCGGAATACCCTCCAGAACAATAAATGCGACTCCTGTTCGGTCAAGCGCGACCGCGTCCCGCATAAGCTGCTCCACTGCGTTCAACGATTTTCCCTGGACCTTGTACCCGCTCATTACGTTGACCGACTGGGGTGTGAGCCCGATGTGCCCGGTCACCGGAATTTCTGCGTCAATGATCCGGCGAATCAGGTCTGCCCGCTTTTCCCCGCCTTCAATTTTCACCGATTCTGCTCCGGCTTCCTTTACGAATCGCGTGGCGTTGCGCAGGGCATCATCGAGACCGGCATGATATGAGCCATAAGGCATATCGGCCACCAGAAACGCCTGCTTCACCCCGCGGCGGACTGCCTTCGTGTGGTGCAGCATTTCATCTACCGTGACGGAAAGCGTATTTTCGTGGCCCAGCATCGTCATGGCCAGCGAATCGCCGACCAGGACAATGTCAATGCCCGCCTCATCCACCAGCCGCGCGGTCGGATAGTCGTACGCGGTCAGGCAGGTAATCGGTTCATGTTGAATTTTCTTGGCTTGCAGGGATGCCGCAGTGATCTTCTGGCGGAATTCGCCGCTCGGGGTGACGCTCATGTTTCCTCCAGTGCCCCTCCGCCTCGGCGGATAGAGCCTGTACGCATTTTGGAATGCCGAGCACTATTGTACCCCCTCGAATGCTTCCGGTGGAATGAGCGTCGGTAACCGGCCGGTTAAGATGACAATCGAGTGTAAGAAGATAGAAATATGTCTTACTACATGGTAAGATAGTCGCCATGTCAGGCTACCGTACTGTAATCAGTTCCAAAGGGCAAGTTGTAATCCCTGCGGAATTGCGCCAGCAATTCGGTTTAAGAAAGGGCACCCCCGCGACTTGGCACGAGGAAAAAGGCAGGCTCATTCTCATTCCCATAACCGCCCAGCGTCTGGACGAAATTCGAGGGCTCTTGAAACCTGTTCCCGGCGCGCCTTCCATGTTTGACGAGCTATGCGCCGAGCGGGAGCGGGAACGAAAGCGGGAAAGATGAGGCACTCGACCGGCCAAGCCCGCCGTTATGTGCTCGATGCCAATGCTCTCATCGGCTGGTTCGAGGATCGCAAAGGTGCGGCGGGAAAAGTTCAACACCTTCTCGCGGAAGCCCTGCGGCAGGATATTCCTCTATTGATGTCGGCCGTGAACTGGGGTGAAGTTTTTTATATCGTCTGGCGGCTTCATGGCGAACCCAAAGCCCGTGAGGTAGAAGCGCTGGTGCAAGGGTTGCCCATCGTAGTCGTTGCAGCCGATCGCGATCGCGCCTCGCGAGCTGGCGCACTAAAACAGAAGCACTCGTTGGGTTATGCGGACGCCTTCGCCGCTGAACTTGCCATCGAACAGAACGCCTGGCTTGCCACAGCCGATCCTGAGTTCGTGAAGGTGGGAAAGGAGTTCTTAGTTTACGCACTGTCTCGGCACCAGAAGTAGTCGCGGGTTGGCCATCCCCTGCTTACGCGCTGGCCGCCTCTCGATTGCTTCCCAGCGGCAGGAAATACTGTGTCCCCCTGATCGGCGCCGAAACCTTGCGCAGCAATTCCTGCAGGTCTTCGTTGCGCTCCACGAAGTCAATCTCCGAGGTATTGACGATCAATAAATCCGATGACGTGTAGTGGAAGAAGAAGTGTTCGTAGGCACGGATCACCTCGTCAAGATAGTCTTCATTGATCGCTTTTTCTCCCGCCGCATTTTTCTTTTTCAGCCGTTTCTTCAACACTTCGGGCGTGGCCTGGAGATAAATCACCAGATCAGGCGTGGGCAGTTGGTCGCGAAAATAGTTGTAGTACCGGTTGTAAGTTTCCAGTTCGTCATCGGCCAGGTTCAGGCAGGCAAATATTTTATCCTTCTCGAGAATAAAATCCGCCACGGCTATTCTCTGCGAACGCGGGCCGAGGTCGAGCGCCTTCAGCTGCTCAAACCTCCGGATCAGAAAGGCAAACTGCGCCTGAAAGGCCGCGCCCCGCTGGCCGTCGTAGAACGCTGGCAAAAACGGGTTCGATTCCTCTTCCATCACGCGCTGGGCGTTCAGCCGTTCGGCCAGAATTCGCGCCAGGGTGCTCTTGCCCACTCGGATCGGGCCTTCCACTGCAATGTAACGGGGCAGTTCAAAAAGATTGGCCATGGGTTCGGGGCGTCGAAGGGAAGAATATCTTGCTTTGCGCCATGAAGCAATTGAGGGATAAGTAAACCCCTGCGCTTCGAGTCTCTCTGGTGAATTATTTTCTCCGCAATTACAATCGGCGCCATGCTGGGTTACCTCCTGGGCGCCGCGGGTTTGTCTGCCGCAGTCTGTGCTGGCTATCAATCCATGGCCCCGGCCGGGCAGTGGTACGGACGCACCGTCACCGGCCTGCCTCCAGGCAGCAAGCAGCTTGCACTCACCTACGATGACGGTCCCAACGACCCGCACACCCTGCGATTGCTCGATGTTCTCGCAAAGCACAATGTCCACGCAACGTTTTTCATGATCGGACGCTATGTCAAGCAGTGGCCTGAGATCGTGCGCGATGTTGTCAAAGCCGGACACGTCGTGGGGAACCATACTTTCAATCACCCCAATCTGATATTCGTCTCTTCCTCGCAAACCCTAAAAGAAATTCAACAATGCGAACTGGCGCTGACCGACGCAACAGGCGAGCACTCCCGCCTGTTTCGGCCCCCGTTTGGTGGCCGCCGGCCTGCGACCCTGCGGGTTGTTCGAGAAGCCGGTCTTGTGCCGGTAATGTGGAACATCGCTGGTAATGACTGGAAAGGAAAACCTGCGGGCTATGTAGAAGAAAGATTGCGCAGGCGAATCCGCGGAGGCGATGTGATTCTGCTGCATGACGGCAGCCACCTGACTTTCGGCGCCGACCGCTCCCAAACCGTGATCGCCACGGATACGCTGATCGCGCGGTGCAAGGCCGATGGCCGGGAGTTTGTCACTATTCCAGAAATGATCAAATAAGCATCTGTCTGAATCTCAGCCAAGAAGCGCTCATGCGCTTCGCGCCAACCCCTTTTTCGCCGCTTCAATCGTCTGCTGAATATCTTGCCCGCTGTGCGCCGCGCTCACGAACGCGGCTTCGAATTGTGACGGGGGCAAATAAATGCCCTGGTCGAGCATCGTCCGGAAAAACCGGCCAAAGGCTTCGCTATCAGACTTCGCAGCCCAATCCCAGTCGGTGACGGGGCCTTGATTGAAGAACCAGGTGAACATCGAGCCCACGCGATTGCAACTTAACTTCACTCCGGCATCTTTCGCGGCGGCCAGCACTCCGTCAGTCAGATCTGCCGTCATCCGCTCAAGCTGCGGATAAATTTCTTTCCGGTGTTCCCGCAAATGCCGCAGCGTCGCCAGGCCGGCCGCCATGGCCAGCGGATTCCCCGAGAGCGTCCCTGCCTGGTACATCGGCCCGAGCGGCGCAACCAGTTTCATAATTTCGTCCGGCCCACCATATGCCCCAACCGGTAAGCCGCCGCCGATAATTTTGCCCATCGTCGTCAGGTCCGGCGTCACACCATACAACTCCTGCGCTCCGCCGAATGCGAGACGGAATCCGGTCATCACCTCGTCGAAAATCAGCACCGCCCTTTCCTGCTGGGTCAGCAATCGCAATGCGGCAAGATATCCCCCGGAGGCCGGCACGCAGCCCATATTCCCTACAACCGGTTCCACGATCACACCAGCAATCTGGTGTTTAAACTTCTTGAACGCCTGCTCCAGCGCCTCGATGTCGTTGAATGGCAGCGCCAGGGTGAACTGGGTAAACTCCTCCGGCACGCCGGCTGAACCGGGGATGCCCAGCGTAGCTACCCCCGAGCCGGCTTTCACCAGGAGTGCGTCGGCGTGACCGTGATAGCAGCCCTCAAACTTCACCATGTACTTGCGCTTGGTATACGCGCGCGCCAGGCGAATCGCCGACATTGTGGCTTCCGTCCCTGAGCTGACGAAGCGCACCTTCTGCACGTGCGGGAAAGCCGCGGCAACAAGTTCAGCCAGGTCCGCCTCCGCCGGAGTGGACGCGCCAAAGCTCGCGCCTTTGTGCGCCGCCGTGACGATCGCATCCACGACCTCCGGCGCGGCGTGCCCCAAAATCAGAGGCCCCCACGAGCCCACATAGTCTATGTACTCATTGCCGTCGGCGTCGAAGATACGCGAACCCTGCCCGCGCACGATGAAGGGCGCGTCGCCGCCAACCGCGCGAAAGGCCCGCACCGGGGAATTGACTCCTCCCGGTATGAACTGTTCAGCCCGCTGTTGCAGTTGACGCGAGATTTCCAGCTTTCGTGCCATTGGCTTCCCGGCGCAGCCTAACATGGTAACAGCAGCGGCAGGAAGGCAATGGGACAAGCCCGAAATGGCCGTGTGGACTGCCGCCCTCGGCTGTCCGACGTGCGAAAGCTCGCCTCACTTTAGTCATCCTGATTCACCAGAAATTCATAGTCTCGCAATAGTCCTGCAATGTGCGAACCGTATCGTCATTTTCAGTACACGCCCTTCTAACCGGGAGGGTTTAGGACAGCTTCGGGGGGCTCCGAGCTGTCCTAACGTTTTTAGTGGGAAATTAAAAAGCCCAGCATTCAGCTGGGCATGAAGATTCCTGCGGTTGAGACATTACTTTGAACACGTCTTTGAGATGTGCTTGAACGAAGTCACATCAATCGTCTGTTCAGAGCCCGTTTTTCCCATGCTGCTGCTGGAGGCTTCCGGAGATCCTGACGAGCTTTCCGTCCCCATGACCTTGATCTCATGGCCGACGTGTTCGCTTAACTTGGCAGTGTCTCCAGTGAGCTGATAGGTCATGCCACTCTTGTCGGTAAGCATGTAGTTCCCATCGGAACCGCTCAAGCACCCTTCCACGCTCATCTTGCTTCCCATCGTCTGGCCCGTGCCGGACGCGCTCTGGTCGGAGCCGGATTGACTTGGGTAATTCTGTGCCATCGCCCAGCTTGCGCTCAGCATGAGCACTGAAATCATCAATAAATGTCGCATTCCTTTCACCTCCATCTTTTTGATGCGGGGCTTGCATCATCCCCGCACGGTGAGATGAAGGGGCCATCCCTGACTCAATCATCTCTAATAAAAATTCTCTATTTCGATCTCCCATGCGGCAATAGAGCCTTCACCCTAGGGTCCCCGGCGACAGACACTAGGCTAAGTGCGGCACTTCGGAATCGAATCACAGCCTTGCGGGCCTGGTTAGCGTCTCGCTCGCAGGCTTTTGCCCGCGGCTCTCCGGCTATCCCTATCTCAGATAGGCGCGGATGATATCGACCAGTTCGTCCGCCGCGAGCGCCTGCTCGGAAGTCGGCTTTTTCTCCGGGTCCAGCACGTGAAATCGGACATGATCTTCGACCAGTTCGGCCATCAGGCTGTTCATCGCGCCTCGGGCCGCGGTGATCAGTTGTAGCACGTCGGAACACTCAGTCCCATCGGTGAGGGCACGCTCTACGGCTTGGATCTGCCCCCGAATGCCGTAGAATTTAACGCTCCGTTAACCGGACATGTGTAGGCTTGACCGGCTATTCCAGACATGATGAGACACATTACAGAATCGAGGCTTCGCATCGCCTTCTGGCTAACCCTCGCGCTGAGCGCAGGGGCTGCCCCTGCCTGCGCCCAGGACCAAACCGCACCGCAACCTCAGGCGCCGTCCTCAAGCCAATCGGCTGCCAGCGATTCTTCATCCGATCCCGCTCTCACCATGTTCCCGCACTCCGATACTTCCCGCTACTGGATCTCCGGCCAGGACAACATCATCTTTCAGGCCAATCCGTCGTTTTATGCGAAGTACAGCGGTCCGCACAGCCTCAATCCCAACGCCCACGACGCGACTTCAAACATCTCAACCTTGTTCCTCGGCTACGAGCTCCGGCCCACCACCGAAATTTTTCTTCACCTGGAGGAGGCTAGCGGCGGCGGTTTGAGCGATGGCCTCGGCCTCGCCGGATTTACCAACCTTGACGTCGTGCGCAATCCCCTGTTGTCGAAAGATCCTTACGTCGCCCGCGTGATCCTTCGCGAAATCATTCCCCTCAGTTCTGACAAAGTAGAAGTTGAGCGCAACCCGTGGGGCCTGGCTACCAGCCTGCCCGCCCGCCGCATCGAGCTGCACGCGGGCAAATTCGGCATGAACGACTTTTTTGACCAGAATTCTGTAGGCACCGACAGCCACTTTCAATTCATGAACTGGTCGGTGGACAACAACGGCGCCTACGACTACTCCGCTGATACTCGCGGCTACACCTACACCGTAGTTCTCGGCTACTTCGACCACAACTGGAGCTTCCAGTTCGGCGAAGGCCTCATACCGAAAGTCGCCAACGGTATTGACCTGGTCTGGAACCTCCGCCGCGCCCGCGCGGAAAACTACGAATTCGACTGGCATCCCAAAATCGCCGGCAACCGCTCCACCGTCATTCGCCTTCTCTCATTTGTCAACCACGCCAACATGGGCGTTTACAAGGACGCCATTGACAACTATCTCGCCGGAAAAACCCCGGTGCCCGAAATCACGGCCCACCCCCTGCAAACCACCATCAAATACGGTTTCGGCGTAAATCTTGAGCACCAGTTTCCGCGTCACTTTCGCGCATTTTCACGCTGGGGATGGAACGAAGGCGAGCACGAGTCTTACGCCTACACCGAGGTGGATGAAACCGTTCAGGTCGGCGCCGACCTGGCGGGAAATTCCTGGCATCGCCGCTTCGACAAGGCCGGTGCAGTTTTCGTGAGCAACGGGATCTCAGCCTACCATCAGAAATACCTTGCGCTCGGCGGAGAAGGTTTTCTGCTCGGCGACGGCGGGCTGAACTACGGACGCGAAAATATCTTCGAGACCTACTACACGGCCCATGTCTGGCGCGGATTCTTTACCGGCCCCGATCTCCAGCACATCAACAATCCCGGCTACAACCGCGACCGCGGCCCGGTTCTGGTCGGCAGTTGGCGCTTCCATCTGGAGTTCTAGCGTGTGGCGCGAGCGTCCTCGCCCGCGAGGTTGCCCCACCCATCGTGCTGTTCGATGGGCGGGGAGTGAAGAGCACAAACTGATTTCGACACGACTGCCGCCACATCACATTATTGACACTCACCCCGAAACCGGGGGAGAATACTCCGGTTCGGCTTTATCTCCCGAAGCCGCTCCTGGAAATCTCCTGGAGGCCCTGTGAAGCATCGCACCGCTCTGCATCTGCCGTTTTCACGAACCACTGAACATCGGCTTCTTTCCTATGCCATCGCCGCCGGAGCTGCCGGAGTCGCTTTCCTCGCTGCAACTTCGCCCGCGGAAGCCCAGATCGTCTACACCCCCACGAACCTCACGCTCACGCACGGGAGCCTCGGCCTCGATCTGGACAATGACGGTTCGAATGATTTTACTTTCGTTGACCGGTTTCGTTCCACGGCAAGCTGGCGCGGCCGCTGGCTCGACCTCAAAGCCAAGCCGGGAAACGGCATTGTGAAAGACATCAGCAAAAATTCCGCCTTCGATGCTGCCGTTCTGAATCAGGGATCGATCGTGGGTCCAGCTCAACCCTTCGGTCGAGGAACCAGAATCCTGCTCAGCACCAACTCCGGAACCACGTGGAGCGGCGGAAGAATTTCCTGGTCGGGTGGCGATTGGAAAGATGTCAAAGACCGCTTTCTTGGTCTCCGCTTTGAGTTGAACGGCGAGACCCATTTTGGCTGGGCCCGCATCACCGTGCAAAACGTTCACCAGAAGAGCATCACTCTGACTGTTCTGGGATATGCCTATGAAGCCACCGCGAATAAGCCAATTCAGGCGGGCAGGACCAAAGAGTCCGGCGACACTGCAATGAACCCGCCCGCAGCGGGCACACTCGCTGCCCTCGCACTCGGCGCGGCCCGGTGACCACCACACTTAAGGCTGCCCCACCCATCGCGGATTTCGATGGGTGGGCAGCAAGTGCTTCACACCGACTTCGATAAGCCATTCAATTGGAGAGAAAATTGAGGGAATCAGCGGACAAAGCGCTGAACGCAGAGCATTACGCCAAGCTCGAGCGCATGTATTTGACAGCGCCGATCAATGCGTTCTACTCCCCGCGCATCTCGATCTCCCATGGTGAGGCGGTAATCACAATCCCCGTAAAGACCGAGTTTTTTCATGCCGCCGATGCCGTGCATGGATCGGTCTACGTCAAACTGCTGGATGATGCTGCCTTCTTCAGCGTCAATTCGTTGATCGAGGACTATTTCGCGCTTACGGCCAGCTTCACGACCTATCTGCTCCGCCCGATTTCGCAAGGAACCATGATGGCCACCGGAAAGGTGGTTTACGCCGGGGCGCGCTCATTCATCGCGGAATCGGTGGTGGTGGATGCCGAGGGTAACGAGATCGCTCGCGGAAGCGGGAATTTCGTTATGAGCAAAATTAAATTGACCGCGGACATGGGATATCGCGTTTAGGCGGCTGGCAAGCTCAACGAGCTGCCCCTGTCACAAGACTGCTCCGCCATGCGCATTTCGATGGGTGGGAGCCAAGGCCTCGCCCTGATTTCAACACAACCTCACCCCCGAAACCTGGGCGCGGCGCACTACTTCTCCACCTTCACTCCCCGCCAGAACGCGACGTAGCCTTTGATCTGCTTCGCCTCCGGTTTGGGGTCAGGATAGAACCAAGCCGCATCATGATTGCTCTTTCCGTTCGCTTCGACGTCGTAATAACTCGCTGTGCCCTTCCACGGGCAGACCGTGTGCGTTGCGCTGAGCTTGAAATGCCTGCTCCTGACCGCATCCGGAGGAAAATATTGGTTGCCCTCGATTTCAACCGTGTGGTCCGACTCTGCCAGCACCGCGCCTTCCCAAATCGCTTTCGCCATAATTTGAGTTAGATTGGTCATGCAGTTATGAGTCGCAAAATGATGATGAAACCCCAGGTAGAGACGGCGGCTTACAACGGCCACTCCATGGTAGGCACGCTGAGACGGGTGCTGGTGTGCTCTCCGCGCACCGCCGGATGGCACCAGCCCGAACGTGCCGTCCGCTGGCGCGAGCTCGGATTTCTACACCCGCCGGATTTCGACGCCGCACAATCGCAGCATGATGCGATGCGCCGGGAACTGCAGCGTGCCGGAGCAGAAGTTCTGGAACTCCCGCCTGCAGGCGATCTCTCGCTTGATGCCGTTTACGCGCACGACGCTTCTCTTCCCACCGACTTTGGCATCATCGCCGTGCGCCCCGGCAAGGCGAATCGAGTTACAGAAGGCGGTCACCAGGCGCGGTTTTTCGAAGCGCAAGGCATTGCGCAGTTCGGCGAGATTTACCCTCCCGGCGCCACCGAAGCCGGAGACATTCTCTGGCTGGACGCGAAAGCGCTTCTCGTTGGCCGCGGCTATCGCACCAACTCAGAGGGCATTAGGCAACTGCGAAATCTGCTCGCCCCAAAAAGCGTGGAAGTCATCGCCGCGCCGTTGCCGCACGGCTCAGGCCCGGAGACTTGCCTGCATTTAATGTCATTAATCAGCCTGCTCGACGAAAACACCGCCCTCGTGGACTTGGCCTGGCTCGCCGTTGAAACTGTCGAACTACTGCGGACCCGCGGATGCAGCTTCATCGAAATTGATCCCTCCGAACGCGAGACCCTCGCTTGCAACGTGCTCGCGCTGGGAGAAAAGCGTTTGCTCGCCCTCGAAGAGAATGTCCAGACCAACGCTCGTCTGCGCGCCGCCGGATTTGATGTTCGAACATTCCCCGGCTCGGAGCTATGCCTCAACGGAAGCGGCGGCCCAACGTGTTTGACGAGGCCGCTGCTGCGGCAATGAATGATGTGTGGCGCGGGCGCCCTCGCCCGCGCTTGAATTCCCAAAGACCAAACCCTTGCGCGCTCCTGTTAAAATCGAAGAGCGATGGTCTTGCCGTTCGTCCGCGATCTTTTTGCGGACGTGGAAAAGCTTCCCGCCTTCTCGCGTGTAGCCTCCCATCTCAAAGAGGGCACGGGGCGGATTCGTGTCTCCGGACTCACGCCCACTGCCAAAGCCCTGGCCCTGGTCTTGCTGCAAAAGTCCTCCTCGCGGCCGCTCATCGTGGTTGTTGCCGAGAACCACGCTGCCGAGGAGCTGGTTCCCGTCCTGCAAGGCTTTCACGAGCTGACGGGAGGCAACCAGCCGGACTCCATCTTCGCCCTGCCCACGCGTGACGTTTTGCCCTTCCAGAATCTCTCTCCGCATCCCGAAATCCAGGAAGAACGCGCCATCGCGCTCTGGAAGATTGCCACCGGAGCCGCTTCTATCGTCGTGGTCCCGGTTGCCGCCGCGGCCTTGCGCCTGCGTGCGGCGGAATACTACGCCGACCTCGCCCGCACCGTCCGCCGCCATGACACGCTGGAGATTGACCCGCTGCTCCGGCATCTGAACACCGTTGGCTACAGCTCGACCGACGTTGTTGAAATGCCCGGAGAATACGCTCTGCGCGGCGGCATTCTCGACGTGTACTCGCCCGAGGCCGACCGCCCGGTGCGCATTGAATTTTTCGGTGACGAAGTTGAATCCATCCGCAAATTCGATCCCGCTTCGCAGCGCTCATCGAATCCCGTGGATGAGGCCTTGCTTCTCCCGCTCACCGAAACTCCGGTCAGCGAAGAGTTGCTGGGCGCGATCCACGCCCGGCTTTCGGGCAAGCGTATTGCTGGCGCTGAAGAAGTGGTCGAGCAGGCGGTGAAGTCCACCGGCGTGACAGCTTTCCCCGGGTGGGAGTTCTACGCGCCCGTCGCCGGCGGCGACCGCAGCTTATTTGATCTTTTGCCGCACGCCCACGTTTTCGCCGACGAGCCTGACGCCATGCGCGCGGAGTTCGACCAGGTTTGGTCGCGCATCGAAGACGCGCACGAGCGCAGTGGCATCGGCAGTCTGGTTCGGCCCGCCGATCTTTACTTCCCACCAGACGATTGGTGGATGAAGCTTTCATCTCTCCACGGAGCTGACCTCGAACACCTCGGCATCGAGCGTTCGGATGAGAGCGAGTCAGTGATGTTTCATTCCCAGCCGGCGCAGCGTTTTCATGGCTCAGTTCCCGCCATGCTGGAGGAAGTCCAGAAGCAACTCGCCGAGCGCAACCGGGTTCTGATTGCCGTCCCCAATCTCGGCGAGGTCGAGCGGCTCGCCGATGTTTTCAGCGAATACAGCGTCTCGTTCCGCCTGGGCAGCCGCACTCGCGGCGGCGAGAGCTTTGCCGACGAAACTGCCTATTTTGCCGGCGAAATTCTCACCACTACTCTGGCGAAGGCCTACCTTCCCGATGGCGTCGTCTTTCCCGAGGCCAATCTCGCCATCCTCGGCGCGCGCGACCTGTTCGACGAATCAGAATCTGTGGCTTCGCGTCCGCAGCGCCGCAAGTCGAAGGTGTCTGCATTCCTTTCCGACTTCCGCGACCTGCAAGTGGGCGACTACGTGGTTCACGTCGAGCATGGCATCGGCCAGTATCAGGGATTGAAGGAAATCAGTCAGGGTGACGACGGCAACGCCGAGTTCATGCTGCTCGAGTACGCCGAGGGCGCGCGCCTTTACGTTCCCCTCACTCGCCTTGACCTGGTGCAAAAATACCGCTCGTCGGAAGGCGCCAAGCCCGCCCTCAACCATCTGGGCACCGCCGCGTGGGCCAAGACCAAAGCCCGCGTGCGCAAGGCGATGAAGGACATGAGTGAGGAACTGATCAAGCTCTATGCCGAGCGCAAAGCCGCCAAAGGCCACGCCTTTCCGACTGACAACGAGTGGATGCGTGAATTCGAAGACGCCTTCGAATTTGTCGAGACTGATGATCAGGATCTCGCCATCGTTGACGTCAAGCGCGACATGGAATCCTCCCAGCCCATGGACCGCCTGCTCTGCGGCGACGTCGGCTACGGCAAGACGGAAATCGCCATGCGTGCGGCCTTCAAAGCGGTCAGCGACAACAAACAGGTCGCGGTTCTCGCGCCCACCACCGTGCTCGCCTTCCAGCACTTTGAAACCTTCAAGCAGCGCTTTGCCGCATTCCCTGTCACCGTGGAAATGATCAGCCGTTTCCGCAGCCCGAAACAACAGAAGGAAATTCTGCAAAAAGTCGAGGCCGGAAAAATTGATATTCTGATCGGCACCCACCGCCTGCTCTCCAAGGACGTGAAATTTACCGCGCTCGGCCTGCTTGTCGTGGATGAAGAGCAGCGTTTCGGGGTCCGCCACAAAGAGCGCCTCAAGCAGATGCGGAAGGAAGTGGACGTTCTCACCATGTCGGCTACGCCGATCCCGCGCACTTTGCACATGTCGCTGGTCGGCCTGCGCGATATGAGCGTGATCGAGACTCCTCCCAAAGACCGCATCGCCATTCAGACGGTGGTCGCGCACTGGGACGAAAAACTTATTCAATCCGCGTTGCAGCATGAAATGGAGCGCGGCGGCCAGGTTTATTTCGTCCACAACCGCGTGGATACCATTTGGGAAATCGCCGCCAAATTGCAGGAGTTGGCCCCGAAAGCCCGCATCCTCGTCGGCCATGGGCAGATGGGTGAAGGCGAGCTGGAAAAAATCATGCTCAAGTTCATGCACCACGAAGCCGACATTCTGGTGGCGACGACCATCATCGAAAACGGCCTCGATATTCCGCTCTGCAATACCATCCTCATCAATCGCGCCGACCGCTTCGGCCTGTCCGAGCTCTATCAGCTTCGTGGCCGCGTCGGAAGATCAAACCGGCGCGCTTACGCTTACCTGCTGCTACCCTCAGAAATCGAGTTAACCCCGATTGCTCGCCGCCGTCTCGCTGCGCTGAAGGAATTTTCCGACCTCGGCGCGGGATTCAAAATCGCCGCGCTGGACCTCGAACTGCGTGGCGCAGGCAACCTGCTCGGGGGCGAACAAAGCGGACACATCGAAGCTGTCGGCTTCGAACTGTACACGCAAATGCTCGACCGTGCCGTCCGCGAAATGAGAGGCGAAGCCGCCGCCGTCGAAGAGGCCGAAATCCAGCTCAATCTCGGCCTTAACATCCGTATTCCGGTGGATTACATCGCCGAAGAGAATCAGCGGTTGCGCATGTACAAGCGGGTCGCGGGAGTCGAGACCGAATCGCAACTCAAAGACGTTGCCTCCGAGCTGCGCGACCGGTACGGCGAGCCGCCCGGCCCGGTGCTCAATCTGCTGCACTATGCCGAACTCAAGCTGTCTGCGGTTCGCGTTGGCGTTTCCGCCATCGAGCGCAAGCGGGAACAGATCAGCATCAAGTTCCGCCAAAACGCGGCCATTGACGGAGGCAAGCTCGCCCGCCTCGTCTCCTCGCAGCGCGGCGCGCAGTTCACCCCTGATGGCACGCTGAAATTCTCTTTGAAGGCAACCGCGACCGAAGGCGTGCTGACCATGTTACGGGATCTTCTGGAAGAGCTGGCGAGCCAAACTGCGGAGGTCACTCTGGATTCGCCACGTTGAGGGGAACGGCCGCCAAACCCAACGACCCACGACTATTCCAGGCTTGATCCCATGGGCACATACCGGTACCTCTTGCCGTCCCAGAACACTACCGAGATCTCCTGGTCGCCGCCGGTCTCGTCGACATAAATGCCCATGACCTGCCGCTTGTGCAGAGCCAATCGCTTTACTGAGACATCTTTAAAGGGCAGATTCACGATTACGAACTTCGCTTTGGGAGTCGCAGAACGCCACGCGCTCGCCCCCGCCCCGTGAATGATAAGCAGGACGTATCCCCGCCGTTCCGGGACCTCGGTGGAGAATGCTGTGGTGACCGCGGGATTTCCATATCCAAAATATCTGTAATACGGGTCCACGACCGCGAAGCTGTGTTCGGTCTGGTCCATCATCGGATTGGTGCAGCGTGCTGGAATAACCACGTCTTCCACACCGTCGTTGTCGAGGTCAGCCGCAACCGGCGGCATGCCGATCAGTGAACAGGTGGATCCGAATTGTTTTTGTACGAAATCGTTGTCAATCGGCGCGGATCCGGCAGCTTGCGCGGCAGATACCGCACCAAGCCACCCGCCCACGAAGAAAAGCACGACAGCAAATCGAAACCGCCTCATGCAAATACTCTAGTCCGATTGCGCAGGCCGGGACAGGGTAACGCAAGCTTTTCACGGCACTAAAGTCACATGTCCTTGCGGAAGTGTTCCCAACCTCGCGGTTCCAATTCCGCTCGTTTTCGAGGCTCAGTCAACAGCAAAATGCCTCTGCCGCGAACAATCTGACCAATCTTGCTGAGCCTGACTCCAGCAATCTGTTTGGGAATTTTCTTGCCCTTTCTTGCAGTGAAGATCAGTTCGTATTCATCACCGCCATGTAAAGCAAACTCGAGGTTGACTCTGTGCCCTCCCAGGCGCGCTCTGGGGATCGCCGCAGCTTCGATTTCAGCGCCCACATTGCTCTCTTCGCAGATGTGCCCCAGATCGGTGGAGAATCCATCGCTGATGTCAATCATGGCCGAGGCGAGGCCCTCCCTGCGCACAACCCTTCCGGCTTGAATTCTCGGTTCGCGCCGCCAATGCCTGGCCCGTCTGTCGGCCTGCAGCCGTTTTCCGGTGCGCAGCAGATCGAGCGCGGCGGCCGGCCCTCCCAGCTCGCCTGTCACATAAATACGGTCCCCCGGGCGCGCGCCGGACCGTCGTATCGCCGTCCCCCGAGGCGCGTAACCGAGCACCGCAATGTCTGCCAGCACCCCGGCCCCCGATTGGGCTGTGTCTCCTCCCGCCAGGGTGACTTTGTAGCGCTTCGCCAGCCGCAGTAACCCGCGCATAAAGTCATCCACCCACTGTTGGGATAGCTCCACCGGCAGCGCCAACGAGAGGAAAGCGGCAGCCGGCTCTCCGCCCATCGCCGCAATGTCGCTCAGCCCACGAAGCAGGCAGTTGTGCCCCACCATCTCAGCGGTGTACCATTCGCGCCGGAAATGCGTCCCCTCAAGGCTAAAATCTGTGGTCACCAGCACCTCATGACCTTGAGGAACCGCCAGCACGGCACAGTCATCCCCGATGCCGGCAACCACCTCCCGCCGCTTCGGCACCTGTTTCCGAATACGAGTAATGAGGGATTTTTCTGGCAGGGGCATGAAAGGCATCCTACCTGCGTCCCGGCGAATTATTCCAATTTGGCCCCGCGGACCGCGCTGTTCCGCACAGGTAATACGCGGAGGTACACTGTCCATTCGGTACCGCCACCATTACCAGCCCTTAGTAATAGTCCAAGCTCCCGGACCGGATTGACACAGGGTAATCAACTTTGTTAACGTTGCCACGCTGTCTCCTGACACCTTTGGCCGAACTAAGTGCTGCATCCCCAGCGGATTTGCAGCAGCCAGTATTTCAGGCCTTACCCGGTTCTGGTAGGTGAAGGACGCGTTTCCTTACCATGCCAAATTGGAAACGCAGTTAGGACCGGGGGTTTGGCTGTGAGCTTTCGCAACCACGAACCGCTCCTGCTTCGGGTACCGATTACGATAGTACCCGCGTCGTAACTGAAAGGACTGTATTGCGCCGACGTTTTTACATTCTGTTCGTAGCCCGTGGTGAAGATGGCCAGCTCCGCAAAATCCCTATTCCCATTCATTACTTATATGTTTTCGTAGCCGCCGGGGCCATTGGCTTTCTGAGTTTGACTGGAATCGCCAGCTCTTATGTTCGCATGCTGTTCAAGGTTTCGCACTTTAACGAACTGCGGGCGCAAAAGGATGAGCTCAAGGAGCGCTATTCCAAGCTCGAAGAGGTTGCCAAGGAACGCGATATCCAGGTCGCCTCTCTCGGTTCGCTTGCCGGCGAGGTTTCCTCGCTTTACGGTCTGAGGTCCGATCCCATCCTGGTCAACGCCTCCTCCAGCCGTGTCGAGGACTCGCAAGTCATTTCCTCCCTCGACCGCCTTTACACCCTCCGGGCCACCGCTCTGAACGGGGCCGCCACGACCGGCATTTTTCTGGGACTTACCCGCAACGTAACTCCCGCTGACTGGGTGCGGGCCAACGCGGTGCCTAACCTCTGGCCGGTTGAAGGCCCCATCACTGGATCCTTCGGGGAGCGCATTGATCCGTTCAACGGTGAAGGCGCTTTCCACACCGGCGTCGATATTTCCGCTTCCTATGGACAGTCGGTGATCGCGCCCGCTGATGGTGTGGTGCAATACGCCGACTTCCTGGGGGGCTACGGACGCGCCGTCATCCTCGACCACGGCCATGGCATCACCACCCTGTACGGCCATTTGTCCAATTTCGCTGTGGTTCCCGGACAGCATGTCCAGCGTGGCGATACTGTCGGGTACATTGGCCTCAGCGGCCGCAGCACCGGCCCGCATCTTCACTACGAAGTCCGGATCAACAATACTCCCGTCAACCCGCACAAGTATCTCCGCCTCACCATGGCCCACGAAGGCGGCTTTGCCGCGGGCAGTTGAGCCCGGTTTCTTGGTTGCGCTCCTGGTTGTTATTAGCAGAATGGACTGAGCAGGAGGAATTACTCTGCCAGCAGCGGCTTGTTTCCCGTGGCGACCCGCAATCCGTAAACGAGCAAAGCAAGTAAAACTGCGAACATAAACAGCGATTGCGCGGCGTACCACTTCGAGAGGTCGACCGTAATGGGAAAAGAATTCAGCAACATCATGGTGAAAAGCGTCACTGCGAGCGCAAACATTCCCTGGCGCAGCAGAACGAACATCATGACCAAGGTGATGAAAAGAACGAATGGTGCTTCTAAAGCGAAGTTCTCGCCGCCGAGGTTGATGAGGAACATCAGAGTTCCGGTCGCCACCACACTCAGCCAATAGTTGCGCAATAAGGTCCTCGCCAGCAGTAAAGCAAAAGTGATGGAAAAGGCGGGGAAAGTGGCTGCCGCGAGACTGCCCACCAACACTCCCAGCGTATCCGCGACCGAGCCCAGAGCGGCTGGATTGGGAGGAATAGTCGTTTGACCAGGAACATTGAACCAGGCGGGGAGCGCGTTGGACACATGGATCCCGACGCCGATGAAACTCCCGGCCAGGATACCAACCAAAACGTCGCAGCCGATCAAAGGGTCACGAAACTTTCCGGATAACAAACGGCTCCACGATATCAGTAGCTCCGGCCATTGCCGGCGCACGAACGGCTCCAGGGCCAAATACAAAAGCCACAGGAATGAAGAGAGGAAAAGCGCCTGGCCGACCGCGCTGATGAAAATTTGCCATTCCGCTCCCAAATCAAGAACATGATGGGCGAGTAGCAAACTGGAGGTTGCTGCGGCAAAGAAGAGGAAGGCCGAGATACGTATCGCGCCCCGGCGATCGCCCCGGCCCAGCCGAAGGTTACGGCGCGCAAATAGAGCGGACACCAACAGAAACACAAACCCGCCGCTCACAAAAGTTGTATCGCGTACCACTCGCGCGCGAGTTCGCGACTGGGTCTGCATGCGCCAGGGCCGCGACCAGGGACCGATGACATGAAAGTACACCGGCTTGCCGCGATAGCTGGCAGCGCTGATCTGTATCCCGGTCTTCGGGTCCTCTGGGTAGAAGGCCTGCCAGCCGAAGCGCTGGTCGAAGGGTACGGGAGGTACCCAGGTTGATTCAGCTGGCTTCAGGCTCGCGAGATCTAGTCCGCTGTCCGCAAGCATCGAGCTCCAATCGGGCTGGGAACTGGCGCTAATGGGTGTTTCCACCTGCGGAGGGACATCCAGGAATCCAACCAGCCGGCACTCGCGTCGAGCACCACCATCGCCATGCCCGAAACCTCATACGGAGGGTCAAAACCGCCGACCCTTTCACTCATGCCCGAAGGCACCAGCGGCAGTGGACTTTGCCGAAAGTAAAAAGTCAGAGATCCCAGCTCGGCGTGCGGGAAATCTTTGCGGGCGATCGGCGTGGGCAGATGCTTCGCCTGGTAGAGCATGAAATCATAGTTCCGTTCGAACCAGGAAGCATGATCGGACGGCGGCTCGGTGTAGCCGGCTTTTTCGACAATTTCCTCTGCGCGCACCTCGAGCGCCGCGGGAGTTTTCGACGCAGGGGCCACTCCCAGGTCGGTGGAATAACGCGCGATCGCAATAATCGCAGCCAGAACCACGATCGTTCCGGCCAGCATGCTCCAGGCGGCCTTAGGCTGCAAAATACCTTCGCCGCCCGCAGCGGCCACCATTTCCGGCGATGGTGTCTCTCCGGCTGCCAGCGCCGCCGCCAGAGGATCTCCACCAGGCAAAGCTGCGGCAACCTGCATGGCTGAGCGAGGACGCTGGCTCGGCTCCGCTTCCAGACAACGCAGGATCACCCGCTCCACCAGCGGATCAAGGCCCTCGATCAACTGGCTGGGGCTCGTAGGGGTCTTGCTCTCATGTTGCCGGACTAACTCGGCCAGGGTTGAAGCCGAGAACACTCGCTTCCCGGTATAGGTCTCATACAAGACCAGTCCCAACGAATAAATGTCGCTTTGAGCAGTCGCAGGTTCGCCGGCAAGTTGCTCGGGAGCCATGTAAGCAGGGGTACCGGCGCGAATCTCGTCTCCTCCAGATATCGCCAATCCTGCGAGGCCAAAGTCGGTGATGCGAACTTTGCCTCGCCGGTCAAGCATCACATTCGCCGGCTTCAGATCGCGGTGCAGCACTCCCGCATCATGGGCGGCAGCGAGTCCCGCGCACAACTGACGCGAGATATCGATCGCCTTGTCTTGGGGCAGACGTCCGATGCGCGTTAACAAGGACGCCAAATCCTCCCCGTCAATGTATTCCATGGTAAGAAATGGGAGGCCGGCGGTTTCACCGATATCGAAAACCCGGCACACATTGGGATGGGAAACCTGCCGCGCCAACCTCACTTCGCGATGAAACCTGGCCTGGGCAGCGCCATCCTGCGACAGTGACTCCGGAAGGAACTTCATGGCCACTGCCTGGCCTAAGCGCAGGTCATCCGCGCGATAGACCTCTCCCATGCCGCCCTTCCCCAGCAGCGCCACAATGCGATAGCGGTCGGCAAGAATCTGTCCGGGAACAAAGCGGCCTTCGTCAAGGGCGGGAGAATCAAGCAGGCTCTTGGATTGGGGTACCGGACCATCCAGCGTACTCCCGTCCCATTCAATCGTGGGATGCGCCTCGGCTGCCGCACCGCACCTCGGGCAGTAGCTCGCCGTGGAGGGCAAATCCGCACCGCATCGGAGGCAGCGGAGAGTCTGCTCCTGAGCTTCCTGTGTACCTCTCAGAACACCTAGTATATTACGCCGCAGAATGGTTCCTGCTCTGGGTGGAATCTCTCTCTACTCTGCAGCTGGCGCGCAAGCCGTGCCGCTCAAAGCACTGATCTGGTGTTTACTCTGACCGACTTGGCGAGCAATCGCCGCCCACTGTGGAAACGCGTCCAATCCCAATCGACCGCGGACCAGCTTCCGGTCGCAACCCCGCTCACCCGGCACTTTATACAGTGAGAACCTGCGCTAAGACAAGAACAGCCAGTCGGCTCCGGCTAAGCGCTGGCTTCAACCCCTGACCAGATCCATGCCTGCCAGATGATGACCAAGGTGCAGACAGTTTCGATCGTCGCGAAGAACAAGTACTCTGCAAAAGCGGGCGGCTTGCCCCATCCGGCCAAAGGTGGAACGAAGGTCAGGAAACCGTTTACAAGGGTTAAAATGCTACCCGCGGTGATATTCGCCAGCCGGTTGGCTCTAAATGGAAGCAGTCGAGACGCCAGAATCATGGCGATGGGTATTTCCATCAAGACCGCCGAGCCCATCAGAGCCCATGGAGCCAGAGGCTCGAATGGATTTCGCGAGCCGACAATATCGAACAAGGCAATAACGTCCGCATACAGGTAGTTCGATAACGCGAAGATCCACAGGACAGACAACCGCTCCTTCGTGTCATGCATGTCAACCTCCCGCGGAATACTTACGATTCTGGGCCGGAATAAGTTTCAGATGGCGGGGGAATTGGCATGCCGCCATTTGAGCTACAGTAGAGACAAAGCGCTCCCTTGTAGCCGTGCATACCGCTAGAGCAGTGCAGGGCCTGAGTTGTGTTTCCGCTTAGTCCGATCACTTCTGGTGAGAAGGGCTGGTTCCTCTGGCAACGGAGCGTGTGCGCTCTGGCGAGCGCCACAGGATTCCGCGAGCCCCTTTGCGCATTAAGCTCGTGGCGCTCCATTCAGGTGCGCCTTTGGCCTGAGTGGAACTTCTCCTACGCTCTGCCCTTTTTCGCTGCAACCGCCATCACCCCGGCTTTTTCCCAGGGCCGCTTCGGTCGATCCGTCTGCGCTTTGTCGCGGTCCTTCACGCGGTCGTATTGGTAGGCCTCGCTGACGGTTCCCAGCGATTCGTTATAAAGACTGGGTAGCCCCAGCCCCTCTTTCAATTCCTCGGTGAACTGCTGAAGCGCTTTCAGGTGATCCGCCGTGGCCGGAACTTCCGTCTTGGCCGTCTTCAGAAATTGCTGGTATCCGCGATTCACGAGCTTCGAGATCTCGCTTCCGACCAAGTACCCGGGATAGGCAAATATTTTCACGCCGTCATTGCCATTCTTCTGAATGGCCGCCGAGCAGTTGTACTTCTTCAGGAATACGCGCCCCTGCATGCCTGGTGCTTCGATCAAATCAAATCCGTGATCGCGCAACCAAGTCACCGCTTCTTCATACGTTCTTTGTTGTATTTGAGTCGTCATCTCTTCCTTCGTTCTTCTACCTTAGATGCGCACTGCCAGAGAAAGTGCAAACCTTTCGCATCTGGCTGGAACCAATCAGCCTTTTTATAATCTAAGCATTTATTTCGAGCACATTACGTTGGTCATTAGCGCCTGTGGATTTTTCCCGCTAATTTCTCCTGATCGTCATGCGACCGGCTTCGAGAAAGCCAATCCGAGCAAGTAGTTCTGCGCCGCACGAACGCAGTACGCACCCGCAAAGTGACCTCGGCGATGGTGTGCTCGCCGGTATAGGCAACACACCCCTGCTCCGCTTCCCCCGGCTCATACCTGCCCTGCCCACTGTGGAAATCTTCGGCAAAGCCGAATGGTTCAATCCGGGGGGCTCGGTCAAAGATCGCGCCGCCGCCAGCATCGTCGCCCAGGCCCGCGCCGCTGGCAAGTTAACGTCCGGTAAAATCCTGCTCGACTCCACCAGCGGCAACACCGGAATCGCCTACGCCATGATCGGAGCCGCCGGGCATTTTCCCGTCACTCTGTGCATGCCGGAAAATGTTTCACCCGAGCGCAAGCGCATCCTGCGCGCTTACGGTGCGCAAATCGTTTACACCGATCCCGCTGAAGGCTCTGACGGCGCCATGCGCAAGGCCCGCGAGCTCGCCGCCGCGCGTCCCGATCTTTATTACTATGCCGACCAGTATTCCAACCCCGCCAACTGGCAGGCTCATTACCATGGCACAGCCAACGAAATCTGGCAACAAACCGAAGGGCATATCACACACTTCGTTGCCATGTTAGGGACCAGCGGCACTTTTACGGGAACCACCCGCCGGCTCAAGGAACTGAATCCCGAAATCCAATGCATTTCCCTCCAGCCCGACTCGTCATTCCATGGCATCGAAGGCGCCAAGCACATGGCCAGCGCCATTAGGCCTGCGATTTACGATCCCGGCCTGGCAGACGTCGATCTCGGTATCTCCACCGAGGATGCTTACGCCATGTGCCGACGCCTCGCCCGTGAAGAAGGCTTGCTGGTCGGCATTTCTGCCGCCGCAGCAGTCGTGGGAGCTTTGCAGGTGGCTCGCGGCATTCCGAAGGGCGAGCGGGCTGTGATCGTGACCATCCTGCCCGACTCCGGTGACAAATATTTGAGCGAACGCTTTTGGGAAGAAACTTAGAAAGGCTGAAGGCAGAATGAAGAAGCAAGATTTTATGGCGCGCTTTACTTCTGAATTCTGACTTCTTGTTCCTGAATTCCAGTGCTAAAGATCTCACAATCTGACCTTGAAGAACTCCGCCGCCACGGCGAACAAACCTACCCCCACGAATGCTGCGGTGTTCTGCTCGGCAGTATCCACGACGACGTCCGCATCGTGACTTCCACTGCCCACGCCGGCAATACCCGCACCGACTCGCCGGAAAATCGCTATCACATTGACCCCAGGGACCTCATCCGCATTCAGCGGGAGGCTCGCGCCCGCGGAGAAGACATCGTCGGTTTCTACCACTCGCATCCCGACCATCCTGCCCGCTGGTCCTCGACCGACCTCGCCGAGGCACATTGGCTCGGCTGTTCCTATGTCATTACCAGCGTGGAAGAGGCCAAAGCCGCAATAACCAACTCTTTCGCTCTGACCGGCAGCGACGAAAACGACAAGCAGTTCGTGGATGAGCAGATCGAAATCGCCTGATGTGGGGCGGACACTCCTGTCCGCCGGAAGGCGAGCTCTTGCTATGACCGGCGCTTATAGTAAATCGCAAACTCAAATCCCGGATTCGCGGGAAACAGCTCCGCCACTTTTCTCAGGCGCTCGGCCATCTGCGCCGGAGCCAGCAGCGGATAGTCCCGCTCGCGCAGATCGTAGTAATCAACATCTATAAACAAAGACAAAAGATAAATCGAAATGGCGTCCGAGAAGGTCGCCGCCAGGTAGTCGTTCTTGTGCTTTTCCGCGTCCGGAGCGTGGCTGGTCGCAGCCTTGCGCGACTCCCAGGCGTCGAGCGACGTTTCGCCCCGCACCCCGGCTTCCACTTGCTTCCAGACCAGATCAGCGAAATCGCGGGAAACTCCGGCCCGTTCGACCACCGCGTGGCCCACATTGATATAGAACTCGAAGGCCACAGAAAACTTGTCATCCATAAGGCGGGTAGAAATAAAGACGCATTGCGAATCGCCAAGATCGAGGTTACGGTGGCACACGGCGTTGTCGCTGAGAGCAATGTCGTAGCGGTCGGCGATAACGGTGTCCTCGCCCTGATTGACGGTGAGCGGAACGAAGTAGTAAGCCTTGCGCTTGAGCGCGGCCGCCGCCGCATCGGGCACAGCGGCAACCATGCGCTCCAGATCCTTCGCCGAGACGTTGACTTCGCCACTGACGGCGTAGCAGATTCCATTGGGCGCCTGCGAGACAGGGTTCTGACGGACCACCTCCGATGGCGGCCGCGTGATAGCTGAGGCAGCTTGCGACATAAAAAGTATTCTAGCGCACCCAGTCGCTTGTGCCCGTCGGCAGACGCTACTGCCCAGCTGGAACGTACACCCTGTCCGGCGCCGTCAACTCCACGTTCGGCGCTTCTGTCATAATCCGCACCTGCTGAAAGCCGGCTTTCTTGGGCGGCCTGGCAAGAAACGTCAGGAAATACTGATTTCCCAGGTGGTGCGTCACGTCCTCCAGATAGGGCGTAAAATCCACCGCTGGCCCGTTGAAACCGATGTAGAACGATTCTCCGCCAGTTTGGTCTGACACCTGGGCCAGAAAAATCTGGCCCCAATAGGTTCGCCACAAGCTGTGTCCGAAATGGCCAACGCCGGGCGCATAAATCGTATACACAATAATACCCGCGCGCTGAGCATCTTCGATTGCCTTTGCCAGATAAGGATCGAGCAGGTCACCGGCGTCGTAGTAGCGGTCAATTCCGTCCGAGACCATCACCACTTCGCGGCGGTTCGAGCCTTCCGGCCAGCGTTTGACCAGGTCGCTCAGGGAAAAATACGGGCTGGCGTTGACGCCGCTCAATCCCAGCGGCAGGCGCACAGCTTTCGCCGCCTGGGCATGATCGCTCGTCAGGTCCTGCTCGATCTGAGCGATGCCGTTTTGCATGTAGGCCACGCCAACTTTGGTTGTTTCCGGCTGGCTATTGATGAAGCGGCGCAGATCGTCAAGCTGCGTACCGAGGCTTGGCGCAGACCCGTCGTCGAGTAGAACGAACAGGTCAAGGCCGGCGCGGTCTCCCTGGGCCGGGACCCAGTCGGTGACGCGGTCGCGGTCATGTCCTTCGAAGACCATCACATCGTTGCGGCTCACCTCTGGCACATTGGATCCCTTCCGGGCCGCGACTGTGACTAGCGCGTGCGCCGGAATACCACCCGCAGATGGCTGCGTCTGAGCCGCTAGCTCAAATGCGCCAAATGAACCTAGCGAGAAAGCCAGTGCGACTGTAAATAGAAAAAAACTCTTCTTCATACACTCCTCCTTCCGGAGTCGGGGCTTCGACCTGACTTGACCCGTTAGGCAAGATGCGAAACCTTCAATTAGTTAGATGTGCCGGACCGCAGGAGTGATGTTCGCGGCAGCGAGGCGCAACCCGAAAGCGCGGATGTTGTAGCCTAGATTGGTGAAATCCTCTAGCCCGCAGGCGCAGCGCCACCCCTGGCTCCTGGTTCCCGTGCGCGTGCTCGTCGTTACGTTCCTGGGCACCCTGCTGGCTTTTGCCCTGAGCCTGTTCGTCGGAATCATCGCCATTGTGGTCAGCTCGTGGGCCAGAGGAGCCCATCCGAACATGACGCAGGCTTATCGCCATATTGCGATTCCCGGAGCGGGATTGGCAGGGGCGATTGTACTGATCAGTTCCGTAGTGGTGGAGATTCGGCAGTACCGGCAGACCAAGACCTTGGCGGAAATCGAGCGGCTGAGCCAGTAAGTTACTGTACATAGGACACCCGGGATAGCAACGGGGAGAGCAACAAGGATCAAAACGAAGACTACAATCGAAGCAATGCGCCCGCGTATTGCCATTCCGGTGCCCCACTCGGGCGATTCTGCCTATGCCGGGCGGGCCTGGCCGCAATATGAACATGCTGTAGAAGTGGCCGGCGGTGAAGCGGTACGCATTCCGCTCGACAAGTCCCCCGCAGAGACCATGAAGCTGATTGAGCGCTGCGATGGTGTGCTGCTGCCGGGAAGTCGAGCCGATGTTGATCCCGCGAAATATGACGCCCAGCGCGACCCTCGCACCGCTCCTGCCGATGCCCAGCGCGACAAGGTGGACGAATTGCTGCTTCAGGATGCCTACAACCTGCGCAAGCCGGTGCTGGGAATCTGCTATGGGTTGCAGATTCTCAACGTCTATCGCAGTGGAACCCTGCTGCAACACGTTGAGTCTGGAGTCAACCACGAGGCGGGAAGGAACGTGCCGGTCGCTCACGCGATTGAGATCGAGGCCGGGTCGAGGCTGGCGGGGATGCTTCGGCCGGACGCGAGTTCTGCTTCCCGCTCATCGAAAGGCACGATCGGTGGGGCATCCTATACCGTGGTGATTCCGGTGAACTCAAGCCATCATCAGGCAGCGGATGTGGTCGGCGACGGATTGCGGGTCACGGCGCGATGCACTGAAGATAAAATCATTGAAGCATTGGAAGGGACCTCGCCTGATCATTTTGTGCTGGCCGTGCAATGGCATCCTGAGCGGTCGGTCGAAGCTGATGGGCCCTCCCGTGCGATTTTTCGCGCGTTAGTGGAGGCCGCGCGGGCGCGCCACGAAAAGTTGGCAGGAGAGTTCGAATCGGCGTGATTCTTAATCTTGCCGCTTGAGCAACACCACCACGTGGGCCATCGCGGCGTTCTCCGTGCCCAGGCCTTCCGGAGTTTTCGCTTTTAGCCCTGCACAATCTTCGGAAATTCCAAGATGTTTCGCGACCCTCTTACGAATTGCCGCAGCATGTGGGCCGATCTTGGGAGAAGCAAGAATGAGCGTGCAATCCACATTCGCTATGTCGTAACCTGCCTTGCGCACTCGCTTCCGTGCCTCGGCAACGAACAAGGCCGAGTCGGCGCCCTTCCATTTCGCATCCGTTGGTGGGAATAGCGTGCCGATGTCCGGCGCGGCCACCGCGCCCAGGAGTGCGTCGGTCAGAGCATGCAGCAGCACGTCTCCATCGGAATGGCCCCCAAGGCCATGGGAATGCGGCACGATCACGCCGCCGATCCTGAGCGCGATGCCGGGTTTGAATTCGTGGGAATCAAAGCCGAAGCCAATTCGCATTTGCGGGATGTTTGGTGGTTTGGCCTTCGGCATCGCAGTCGCGCTAGGAAGTTTTCAAATAAAATTCTGCCAACTCCATGTCGGCAGGCGTGGTGATCTTGATATTTCTCGGCGAACCCATCACTACCGCAACCTCGTGTCCGGAACGTTCGACCAGCGAGGCTTCATCGGTGCCGAGAAAACCGTCAGCCGTGGCCTCGTCGAAAGCTTTCTTCAGGACGTCGTAACGGAAGCCCTGCGGGGTTTGCGCCATCACCACGCGCTCGCGTGGAATGGTCGCGGTTATCACGGCGCCTTCGGCGGTGCGGTCCACCTGCTTGATGGTGTCAACTGCCGGAAGACCGGCAATGGCCGCGCCATACTTCTTCGCGGCGTCAATAACCTCGTGGATGATCTCTTGGGTGACGAACGGACGCACGCCGTCGTGAACCAGAATGATGTCGTCGGGTGCGGCAGAAATCCCTGCCAGCGCGCTCGCCACCGAATCCTGCCGGCGCTCGCCCCCTACGGCAAAGATGATCTTCCTGCGCGAAATATCTTTATCCTTTTCCAGCCGGGCGCGGAAGGGAGCGGTTTCGCTCTCGCGCAGCGCTATGCAAATTTCGGCGACCTCAGGGCTGGCGGCAAATTTTCTCAGTGCGTGAATCAGAATTGGCGTGCCCGCCAGTTCGGTGAACTGCTTGGAGGGCGCCGGTTTCTTGCTGTGCGCAGCGGACGACGGCGCAGCCATGCGCGTGCCCAGGCCGGCAGCCGGAATGATTACCACGACCTTCATGCGGGTGGCTAGTATAAGCGGGTTGAACTTTTCGTTCAAATTCGCCCCGAGGTCGGTGGTGTCCTGCTCCCGGCGATCCTGGGCATCCCTCCTTCATTTCTGCCTCTACTGTGAATTTATTGCCTGGAATGCAGGATTCTGCGGCTTGGAGACTCGATCACCATCTGCCCCGCCAGCAAGCAGTTACCGCCGTCCTCTCGGTCCCAGCGGCTGTGGCAACAGGGTTGCCCATCCAAACCATGCATCGGGTTCAGCATCTGAAGGCAGGTTAATTTTGGAGGTGTCTTTGAAGGCCGCTTCCTCGTTCTCGCTGATCACGTACTGCGCCGCAGCCACGCTGGTGACAGCGTTGGCCTTCGCTCTTTTGTTTGCTGGTGGGACTTTGCTGTTCGCGGCTGCCTCGGCGCTTACCGCCGAAGCGCAAGCCGCTGACCCGCCGCCGGAACTGCTGTTTGCGGGCGTCATCACTGATGAGCGCTGTGGCGCGCAACACCGGGATCACGCCAGGTCCTCCGCGGACTGCGCTCGCATGTGTGTTCGCAACGGCTCTTCCTACAGTGTGATTAACGGAGACAAAACCTATCGCCTCACCGGAATGTACGACCAGCTTGACGAGGTCGCGGGTCAAAGAGTCAAAATCTCCGGCACTCGCGCCGGATCTGCGCTCAAGGTAGACCGAATCACGCCCGAGTCGTCAACCCAGCCTTAGAAGTCCGCGGAACCGGCGCACAACCACCCCCCATCCCTCTTGGCAAGGCAGCGGCGTTTTACTCAGCCGGCCTTTCCACCATCAAGGGTTGGGGTTTCTTGGTTTCGGGCTGGGAGACCGGCGCCACCGTGCCGACCGGCGTCACCGCGACCACAGAAGGTCGCGAATCCGCACGCGGCGCATTGCGCTCATCCCATTTGCCGAAGATCATTTTCCCGGCTGTGGTTTGCAGGACCGAAGTCACCGCCACGTCCACGTTTTTGCCGATCATTTTTCGGGCATTATCCACTACCACCATGGTGCCGTCGTCGAGATAGGCAACGCCCTGGTTGTATTCTTTCCCCTCCTTCAAGATGAAAACCTTCATGGTTTCACCCGGAAGCACGATCGGCTTGAGCGAGTTGGCAAGTTCGTTGATGTTCAGAACTTCCACCCCCTGCAATTGCGCGACTTTGTTCAGATTGAAATCGTTGGTGATGATTTTGCCCTCATACAGCTTGGCCAGTTCGATCAGCTTGAGGTCCACCTCGCGTATTGCGGGGAAATCATCTTCAACGATCTGAATCTGCACCGATGCGATCTTCTGCAGGCGCTGCAGAACATCGAGGCCTCGCCGTCCCCGGTTGCGCTTGAGCGAGTCGGCTGAATCCGCAACCAGTTGCAATTCGCGCAACACGAACTGCGGAATGACAATAATGCCGTCCAGGAAGCCCGTTTCCGCGATGTCCGCGATGCGGCCGTCAATGATGACGCTGGTATCCAGAATTTTGTAGCTTTTCTTGTTCTGCTTCTCCCCGCCAAAAATTCCGCCCAGCGCTGCCAGGTTCAGCAAGTCGCCTTTATTGGCGCCAACGATCAGACCTACATAGGCCATGAGCAGCATGACCATGAGTTGCAGGAAGCTCTGCGTCGGGCTGGGATTCACGCTGTTGCGGATGACCAGAGCGAACAGGTAGGCGCCGAAAATCCCCAGCACGCTCCCGATGGCCGCCCCGATCAGTCTCTTGAGGCTCACTAAACGCAGCCGCCATTCGAAAACCACGATGGCAACGCCCAGTATCGCTCCGACCGCCGCATCCGTTTGCGGTGGCAAATTGAAGGGGTGAATGAGGAAGCAAGTAACTGCTACAAAGACTACAAATAAAAGACGAACCAATATTAAGTCCACGTATGGACCTCCCCGGGACGGGTCCAAACTGCTGCCTGTCCCGCGCTGACCGGATTGCCCCAGGAAACGCCAGCCAGCGATTCGAAGTAAGCGGAGCCCTTATGAATTTAAAGAGAATATTGCTCCGCTTTCGTCCAAAATTCGGACGAGAAACCTATGTTGCACAAGAGTATATACCTATTCGGCGGGCCTTAGCTCTTGCAATTAAATTCGGTAGTGTGCTGTTTTGAGGTTCGGGCTATTTCTTCTCCACGCGGGCGAGGCAGCACGACCACGTGAAGCCGTGCACGACACCGCTTGAATCGGCGAAATATCCCGCTACCTCATCCCCTTCGTCAGTCGCAGTGGCAACGGTATAGCTCGCGCCGGGAAACTCCAGCGTCGTCAACGTCCCGCGAAAAGACAAGAATCCAGCGTCGTTCCCCGCATGGGCCGGGTAAAAGCCCACAAGCGCGTCCCCGGACATGTCGATTCCATTTACCACAGCGTTCGGAGGTAGCGCTTGGTGCTGATATTTCCCTTGACTGTAGATGAAGTTGGTGTACGAACCCGTGCCCTGCGAATAGACCCAACCAGACAGCTGGTCAAAATAGCTGATTCCGTTCACCTCCACATCAGTCGCGCCCCTCGGGACGACCTTGGTGTAGGAACTGCCGTTGAGCACAAACCCAAACGTACCTGCTTGGGTGCCAAAGTAACCCGCAACTTCTCCTTCGTCATTGATCGAGTTCGGGTGGGTATACGCCGCGCCTGGATAGCTGATTATGCTGAATGCCCCCGTGTTTGCGTCGTGCTCGAAGCCCCCATTCGGGGTCGCTTCCCCCACAAGCTGTCCATAATCATTCATGCCCAAAAGCTGCGTGGATGTGGCGCCGGGATAATCAACGGTGTAGTAATTGGGGCCTTTGAGAATCCACCCGTGAACGACGCCACTCGCATCCTGATACCATCCGGAAAGGTCATTCCCTGTATCAATTGCGTTGATAACCGTGGCAGCCGCCCCCGGATAATCAATCTGCTGGTAGGTTCCCTGCAGCTGCGCCAGCGCCAGCGGGGCAGCCATAAGCAGCAGAGCGGCCAACAGTCCAAGTTTTCGCATAAGCACCCCTCCAAAACGAACGGCCAGCATGTTAGCACAGAGACTCCTTTTAGGTGGATTTTGACTTGCCATGTCGTAATCGCATCATGCCTAAACGCTCAAGCAATGGAGATTTCGCGCAGAATGCGCTCCGCGTTGTGGAAACTGCCATCGCAGAACCGCTCGGCCCAAGGAAGCCACGGTCAACCAAGTTGCTGTAGCCGAGGGTGTTATGAGCAACTACTTCGCCAGCATCGCGAGCGCGCTGCGGAACATCGCCTCGAACGATCCTCCGTTCTTCGCTGCCGAAGTCAATGCCTGCTCCGCGGCCGGTCTCTGGTAGCCCAGATTCAGAAGCGCCGAAACAACGTCTTCCTCCACTGCCGTCCGAATGGGCGCCATCGGCCCTCCAGCCGTAGTTTCGGGAAGCTTGTCGCGCAGTTCGACTACCATTCGTTCGGCGGTCTTCTTGCCGACGCCCGGGATGCGTGTCAGCCGGGCAATATCGCTGGTACGGATAGCCCCCGTCATTTCCTCGGCCGCCATCCCGCTCAGGATCGTGACCGCCAGCTTGGGTCCAATTCCGCTGACTGTAATCAACTTCTCGAACAGTTCTTTCTCATCTGACTTCAGGAATCCATAAAGGGCGATCACATCTTCCCGCACATGCGTGTAGATGTGCAACGCAACTTCGCTGCCCAGGGTAGGGAGATCCGAAAACGTGGGCACGCTGATCGAGATGTCGTAACCAACCCCGCCAGTTTCGACCACCGCCCGGTTGGGGTGCTTGACCAGGAGTTTGCCCCGCACGTGAGCAATCATGAAAAGATATTGTAGCGGCTGAAAACCCTAAGGGCTATGCTGGAACTAGGTGGGGAGCCAAACAAGTCTGTCGCGGGCTTGGCTAAAACAACGAGCTTTGCCTGCGTGTCGGTGAAATCCCGAAGTGCTCATAGGCAAGTTGTGTAGCCGTCCGTCCGCGCGGAGTGCGATTCAGGAACCCAATCTGAATCAGAAAAGGCTCGTAGATCTCCTCGATGGCATCGGGTTCTTCCGCCAGCGCCGCTGCCAGCGTATTCACCCCTACCGGCCCGCCCTGGTATTTTTCGATGATCGTCAGCAGCAGCTTGCGGTCCACCTCGTCGAAGCCATGACGGTCAACTTCCATCATCTGCAGCGCCGCTTGTGCCGTAGGCAGGTCAATTTTCCCCGCGCCGCGGACTTGCGCGTAATCCCGCACTCTCCGCAGCAGCCGGTTGGCAATCCTTGGTGTTCCCCGCGAACGTCCCGCAATTTCGAGCGCGCCGGCACGGTCGATCTCCACGCCCAGAATTTCCGCGGATCGCTTCACGATAATGGACAGTTCCTCGTGGCTGTAGAAATCCAGCCGCATCACAATCCCGAAGCGTGAACGCAGCGGCGAAGAAAGCAGCCCTGCTCGCGTGGTCGCGCCTACGAACGTAAAGGGCTTTACATCCATCGTGTGGGTACGCGCCGAAGGGCCTTGCCCGATGATGATGTCGAGTTTGTAGTCCTCAAGCGCGGAATAAAGGATTTCTTCCAGCGCCGGTTGCAGGCGGTGGACTTCATCAATGAACAGGACCTGTTTTTCGCGCAGGTTGGTCAGAATCGCGGTCAGGTCGCCCTTAATCTGCAGCGTCGGCCCAGAGGTTTGCTGAAACGGAACTCCCAGTTCATTGGCAAGGATGGTGGCCAGAGTCGTTTTGCCTAGGCCCGGCGGTCCATACAGCAGCACGTGGTCCAGGGCCTCGCCCCGCGAGCGCGCGGCCTCAACGGCAACCGCAAGGTTCTCTTTGACCTTGGATTGCCCAATGAACTCGCCCAGCCGCTGCGGGCGCAGCTTTAACTCGAATGAAGAATCATCTTCGACCGGCGCCGCCGAAACCAGCCGCTCCCGATCCGGCGGCACATGAGGAGTCTGTTTGAGCGTGGCCACGATACCGCGATGGTAAAGCCAACTGGCGATCAACGCAATTGTTTCTGCGCCCTTGTCCTGAATTTAAATTTGTTTTTCTTCGCGACCTTCGCGATTCCTTGCGGCTTTCGCAGTTAAGGAACTCCAGGCCCGAACTCGGGACACTCCCTGCGCACTCCTTCTATAATCGCCACGTGCCATCACCCATTGGCCTCGGTCAGCCGCAGGCTCGTGTTCTCGGACTGGATGTCGGATCCAAAACCATCGGCATCGCAGTTTCTGACCCCCTCGGCATTACCGCACAGGGCCTTGAAACTATCCGCCGGCAGAATAAGCGTTCTGATTTCGCCAGGTTAGAAGAGCTCATTCGCAACTATGCGGTTGCGGAAATCGTAGTCGGATATCCGCTGCGCATGAGTGGTGCCGTAGGCACGCAATCCGCAAAAATGAAGCTCTTCGCCGAGGAACTCCAGCGCCGTTTCCGCCTGCCAGTCCACCTCTGGGATGAACGCTTGACTTCGGCGGAAGCCAACCGCGTGCTGCGCGACTCCGCAATGTCCATCAAACGGCGAGGCGAAGCCGTGGACCGCCTGGCCGCCGTTCTGATCCTGCAAAGCTGGATGGAAGCCAGACGCGCGCAGACGGGGCCTGCGTGACCCTGCTATCGGTAGTGAAACCTGTAGCGAAACTCCGCGTATATCTCTCGCGGTTCATTCCAGTGAAATCCGCCAAAGGTCACGCTGTTGTCAAGCTCTACGCGGCGATTGGCGGCGTTTATCCCATTGACGGAGATCGAATACTTTTCTCCAAAATCCTTGCCCAGCGAAAGATCGAACGTCGTGTGCTGCGGCAGATAATCTCCGGGAGAAGGCTGGCCGGGAAACGCGTTGCTGAATCCCGACCCATAATAGACGTTGGTCGCGGCATAACTGCGCCAGGGCAGAGTGACCGTGCCTCCGACGTTCAGCGTGTTGCGCTGGTCGTGGTCAAGAGGAGAAAGCCCGGCGGGCAGAGAAAAATCGGTTAAGCCTCCGGTAATGGCCCCGCCTGCCTCGGCAATCTGGTTGGAATAAGCAAGATGAAGCTGGGCGCGGTGCGCGATGCGGGGCGAGCGCAGGGTCAACTCCCATGCACGAATCACCGCCTGGCCGATCGTAATCGGGAAAAATAAGTTCGATTCGCCGATATTGTTGTGGTCGAAGAAGTTCACAACGTTGGTACGGAAGTTGTCCGCGTCAAGGCTCCATCCCCGCCAGGGGATGGTCACGCCGAACTGGTGTTCTTCATCGCGCTCGCCGTGCAGCGGGATGAATCCCAAATTGCTCGATTGAGCGAACTCAAGCAGCGGTCCCGAGGCCGTGATCAGCGGCGGCGCCTGATAATAATGACCGTAAAAAGCCCGGAACGTCCATTTCAGGTGCGGAATAGTCAGCGCCGCTCCGAAACGCGGGCTGATGGAATTTTCCGTGACGCCGCCGGAAAAATGCGTCGGCCTCATCCCGGCGATGAGTGTGAGCCATGATGTCACATTGAACTTGTCATCAATGAAAAACGCCGCCAGGCTGCCGTTCGGGCTCTCGCGGTCGGTGAACGGCAGGTTTCCGCTTCCATCATTAAAGACCGCGCCGAAGAGCTCGTTGTCCTGCTGATAAAAGCTGTAAATCCCCGCTTGCAGACTGTTTCTCGCGAAGTTCGCGCTTAAGCTGGCTTGCCCGCCGGCATAAGTTGACGAGCGGTCCTGCGTCGTGGCAACCGGAGAATCATCCGGCGAGCTGTCATAATTCGCCGCGTTGTGATGGAAGAAAGGTGAGACCGTCAGCAGCGTTTTCGAATTGAACGTGTGCACCCAGGAAAAATTCATGATCGCGTCCGCCTCGTGATCGCCGTCGCGCAGGCCGAGGCTGGGATACTGGGCCGCAAATCCGTTCGCGGCGATCGGTGCGTTTTCAATGTCATTGGGGAAGGGATCGTAGGGAATCTGATAGTAGTCTTTGCGCAGCGAAGTCACGAAGCGTAACTGATTCGAAGGATCAACATTGAGGATGAGCGATCCGAAGCCGCCATAGCCGTTCTCCGCATCGTGAACGACTTGAGGAACGGGCGTCTGAATCCCCAGATCGCTGCGGTTGGCATTCACGCTTGCGTAATAAGCGAACCGCTGGGTGTGGCTGCCGAAACTCAGCTCGTCGTTCGTCTGATAGAAGTTTCCGAAACTTGTAACCAGTTCGGCCTGATTGTTCCGCTCGAATCCGGTTCGGGGCACGACGTTGAAAACTCCATAAGTCCGGTCGCCGAGCGAAGCTTCGTAGCTGCCCCGGTCCACCTCAAGATAGTCAATGTCTTTGGGGTCGAACTGCGGCCCGAGGTTCGACGCAATGTTCGTGTTGGGCACCGGCACGCCGTCAATCAACCAACTGGTCTGGTGGCCGCCGCGAATATGGAGCTGATCATGCGTAAAGTACGCACCGGGGACGTAATCCGTAATCATCGCCAGGCTGTTGGTGCGGTCGGCGCCGGGCGTGCGTTCGACTTCGGTGCGGTCCACCATGGTGATGGGCGTGGCTGAATCCGTAGGCGCGGCTTCAGGCGTACCGACTACGTTCACCTTCTCGTTCTTGGTCGCCAGCCGCAGTTGAAAGTGCACCACAGGCTCCGAGCCGGAGGTGACTATTACTTTCTGTGTCTCCTGGTCGAAGCCCGGGTTGACCACGCTGACCGTGTACTCGCCGAACGGCACGCCGTTGAGTTGAAATTCACCCTGCGCGTCGCTGGTGATGCTCTTGACCCAGTCCGACGATTTGGCTTTCAGCATGACCATCGCGCCCTGCATGGGGCGGTGCTGGGGATCGTGAATAATGCCCCGGATCGAGCCGAAGATAGTTGCGAATGCAACTGTGGTGAGCAAGCCGATGAAAACAATGACCTTCTTCACAGACATTTCTCCCCCAAAGCGCAGTCTCGCGCTGCGGTTCACGCAGCGGACGCGCGGCAACGGAGACATAGCTCTCCCGGGTGATGTCATCTGGCACACCAAGCCGCTCCTTACAAACGCCGGGGGCAAAGTGTTAGCCAGCTATTGATGGAATGGACAATTCAGAGGAGGGGAGGTCCGCGGACAGAATGGGACGAACTGATGCTCGAACGCAGAAAATCCGGAGCAAGACCCGGTTGCAGCCGTGCCCTGACGGAACTCACATAAACACTGGATGGCGCCGGGACCTGGGCAAATTGACCGCTTACGACCGGGCGGCAGCAGTCATGATGGCAGCAAAATGGGGCTCGGAACTCAGATTGGTGCGGCGAAGGCCTGTGCGCCTTGCGCATACAACATGCGTGAGGAGGCTGCGCAGCAACCGCCAACGCCACCGGGGCAAAAGTCCCCACTAGCAGCAAAACCAGCAACGCTCTTGCAGTCAGACCCTGCATCGCAGAAAGCCGAGCCAAGCATCACCGAGTGATCGGTTCGAATGATAGTAACAATCGCGGCCAAGCGGCGCAAGCTCACAACAGGCAACCTCTAACGCAAAGCACCCAGTTCCCGCCATTCGTAAAAAGTATGACTAGGTTCATCACGACAAATATCAGGTCGTAGTGCCAGCCGGAAGCCTTCTCGCCCCAGAAGCCCGTGCGCCAGACGAAGATTTTCTTCTGAATAGCCCCGAGCATGACCAGAATCAGCCCAATCGCGGCGAGCTGTGTGAGAACCCCGAACGCGACTCCCAGCCCTCCGGCCACTTCCGCCACACCGAGAAAAATCGTGAAGCCCTTGCTCATTCCAATGCTCTTGCTCCGTTCCTCGGCCTTCGACGCATGCCCCCAGCCGCTTGCCACAAAGACGATGGCAACCATCAAGCGCAAAAGTAGCAATCCGAGATCGGTGAACCGTGCAAGTTGGGGAAACATGGCTACTCTTCGATGAACCGTCTTTTCTTAAGGTTGTGACTAGGCCGCATGCCTCATGCCTTGCCATGAATCTTGGCCCACCACCAGCGTACGCCTACGAACAGAAAACGCCAGTCATGAAAGAACTCCGGCGCCTTGCCTTCAAAGGCGTGGCCGACGAATTGAAGGATCCATCCCAGCAGGAACAACGCCAGCGCATAAAGCCAAAGAGAATGAACGAAGATGCTGCCGGCGAAAACCGCAAGCGAAATAAGAATGGTAGGGATGCCGAGGGTGTGGCAGGCCCGGTTCACCGGATGCTGATGGCTGCTGGCGTATTGCGTGATCCACTGCTGAGCAGTGCGTCCGCCGGGCATGGCGGGATGATACATCGAGCGTGAGCACAGGTGGAAATCCCGCCAGGACCCGACTCAGTCGCGGATCTCTGTGGTCCGCAACCATTGGCGTCATTCCGAAAGCCCGCGTTTTCACCAGCGGGCCGAGGAATCTCATTTTCAGCAAGATGGCCACCATTCCTGGCTCGGCCGGGTTGAGCCTCGAATTTCCACTGTGTTAGCATCCATAGTTTTGGCAGAAAGTTCGACGCCGGCCTCGTGATTGGCCTCTTCTAGGTTGTTCTTTTATGGGCCCGCCGAGGTGATACACAATCTTTGAAAAAAGAAGCCGGGCCTCGATTGGCACCGCACAGCCGGGGCGTCTGTCCCCACGTGAGCAATTTATGCCAGCAACGAAGGAGTAATCCATGAAGCTTTACGAAGGCGCAAACATACGGAATGTAGCGGTGGTCGGCCACGGCAAGGCCGGCAAAACTTCTCTCGTCTCCGCCATGCTCTATACCGCGGGAGCGAGCCAGCGGCTGGGCCGCGTGGATGACGGATCGGCCGCCACCGACTACGACGAAGAAGAGATCGCGAGGAAGATGTCTATCTCGGCCGGGCTGGCCTATGTGGAGTGGGACAAAACCAAAATCAACATCGTAGATACGCCCGGCTTCAACATGTTTGTGCACGAATCGAAAATGGTGCTGCCGGTGGTGGACGCGGCCATTGTCGTCGTGGATGGCGTGGCCGGCGTGGAAGTGGTGACGCAACGGGTGTGGAATTATTGCGAGGAGTTCAAGACGCCGCGAGTGATCGTTGCCAGCCGCATGGACCGCGAACGCGCCGATGCGGGCCGCGTGCTCGACTCGCTGACAACTGCATTCGGACGGACAGTGATTCCGCTGGAGCTGCCCATTGGCAAAGAGAAGAATTTTTCGGGCGTGGTGGATCTCGTCCGCATGAAGGCTTACACCTACGAACTCGGCGGCAACGGCAAAGGCAAAGAGACCGAAATCCCCGCCGACCTGAAAGCGCAAGCGCAGGAGGCGCACGAAAAGCTGGTAGAAATGGTCGCCGAAGGCGACGACAAGCTGATGGAAAAATTCTTCGACGCCGGAACCCTCGGCGAAGAAGACCTGGTCCCGGCGCTGCATAATGCCATCCGCGAAGACAGAATTTTTCCGGTGATCTTCGGCTCGGGCCTCGGCAACGTCGGTGCCGACCGCGTCATGGATTTTATTGTCGATTACACTCCCGCGCCTTCCGAGCACGAATGGGTGCAGGGAGAAGCGGCCGCTTCAGGCAACGGAGACGCTCCCAAGCGCCATGAAACCGACGCCGAGCCGGTTTCGCTCTACGTCTTCAAGACGATCTCGGATCCATTCTCGGGGCGGATTTCTTATTTCAAAGTTTTTTCGGGCGTCTTGAAAAATGACGCGACGGTGCAGAACTTTTCGCGCGGTTCCACCGAAAAACTTGCCCATATTTCCATCATGCAGGGCAAGACTGCCGTCCCAGTGAACGAGCTGCACGCGGGCGACATTGGCGCGGTGGCAAAATTGAAAGATACCTTGACCGGCGACACGCTGGGCGACAAGTCAGCGCCCATTCAATATCCTCGTGTTCACCTTCCTGAGCCCGCGATCACCTTCGCCATCGAGCCCAAGACCCGCGCCGATGAAGACAAGCTCGGCACCGGCATTCACAAGCTGATGGAAGAAGATGCCATGCTGCGCTTCTTCCGCGATCCGCAGACCAAGGAATTTCTCATCGCGGGCACCGGCCAGCAGCACATCGAAGTCGTGGTTTCGAAAATGAAGAAGCGCTACCACACCGAAGTCATTCTCAAAGCGCCCAAGGTGCCGTACCGGGAAACTATCCGCGGCAAAGCCGACGTGCAGGGGCGGCATAAGAAGCAGACCGGCGGCCACGGCCAGTACGGCGACTGCAAAATCAAGATGGAACCGCTGGCGCGCGGCGGCATCTTCGAGTTCGTCAACGATATTTTTGGCGGCGCCATTCCGAAGAACTATATCCCCGCCATCGAAAAGGGAATCAAAGACGCGGCCGCGCGCGGTTATCTTGCCGGATTCCCCGTGGTGGATTTCAAAGTTATCCTTTATGACGGTTCCTATCACGACGTGGACTCGAACGACATGTCGTTTCAGATGGCGGGGCGCATCGCCTTCAAAAAAGCCATGGAGCAGGCCAAACCCACGCTGCTCGAGCCGATCATGAACGTTGAGATCACGGTGCCCGACGAGTTTGCCGGCTCCATCATGGGCGATTTGAACAGCCGCCGCGGGCGCATCCAGGGCATGGACAACAAGGGCGGCAACACCATCGTCAAGTCCGAAGTGCCCATGTCAGAAATGCTGACCTACGGCGTGGACTTGACATCAATGACCCAGGGCCGCGGCAGCTTCAACATGGAAATGCATCATTACGATTTCGTCCCCGGCCAGATCCAGGAAAAGATCATCGAGAAAGCGAAAGCGGAACGAGGCGAGGTGAAGGAAGAAGAGGAGTAACGGAGGGCAAACCGTTCGTGCTTGGCTAACCGTTTGAAGCACAACGCGAATTCGGACTCGAAATGCTACGGGCAAAAGGGATCACGCCATGAAGCAAAAAGAAATGCACCTAGCGAAAACTGAGGAGCTGATTGGTCGATTTGAAGAACTTGCAATAGTTCATGGTGAGTTACACAGTCCGAAGGAGGCCAATAGAGCCCGGTGCCCCAGGGTCCGCGAGCATCCTTTGCGAGCTAACCTGCGCTCTGCGAGTCCGCCATCTCTTTCGCCTTGCCACCCAGGCGCCGAGGGCGTTACGTCACCCGCACAGTTCGATATCCGTGAGCGAAAAATCCTGCCCCTTCGCCAGCAACGGCTCTCCCTGGGACCTTGCCAGAGCGTAGGCGAAGCAGTCGCCGAAGTTCAGGCCTGCGGCGTGGCGGCCCTTGCCATAGCTGCGCCACGCGAAACGGGCAATTTCGATTTGCTCGGCATCCACGGGAACGATCTCGAGTCCGGCGCGGACCACGAAAAGATCAAACTCGCGGCCTGCAGCTTCGCCGCGTTTTACTTCGAGCACAATGCCGGTCTCAAGCACGCTGGCAGCAGAGACCAGCCGCTTCTCCGCTTGAAGAATCAGGTCAAGAAAAGCTTTGCGTTCTGGTTCGTTGAGGAAAATTGCGGTCAGGGCGAAAGTGTCAATCACCATCAGCGCGGCAACCCATGCTCGTCATAACCTAGAATTTCATCGGGAGAGCGGGAGTCGAGCGGGGGCAGGGCATCTACTCGTTGCAGAATTTCGTTCACCTGCCGTGCCAGGATTCCCTTGCGCCGGCGCTCGTCCAGGCGCTGCCAGCGCTCCTCAAGCGACTTGCGGATGGCCTCAGTCAGCGATTCTCCCGTTTCCCGGGCGATCTTTCGGGCCAGATGTTCTGTATATTCGCTCTTTATACTCAGCGGCATACAATCATAGTATACCATGGCTTAACTAAGTATATATTTATATACCTTCGCAGCTAAAACTTGGATCTCTTAGGCGGTCTTCAGGCCTTGCGTCTTTGCCAGCTTGGCCTGCCGGTCCTCAAAAGTCCAAAAGCGCTCGGCTTTGAGTTCAAGGGCGCAAGCGACGTGCAAACTATCCAGCGTGCGAATACCCAATTTTGGGCCGTATTTGCGCGCCAGATCGACGCATAACTCGAAAGCATTTTCTGGCAGCGCGACCTCCGCCCATATCCCGGCTTTTCTGTCGTCCTGGAACTGCCGGCTCAATTCAGCGGCATCATTTTCGCTCATGTAGCCGCGAAAAACGTGCTGCGCAATGGCGTGCGCCCACTCCGCTTCATGGAGCGGGGTCAGGAAAATCCGCTCAACTAATTTCAGAAGTCCTTCAACGCGGGCGTAGTGGGCGTCTCTTATATAGGTCGAGACCAGGAAGCTCGTATCTGCATAGACCATCAATAGCGGCCGCGTTCCTCGATCAAAAGATCAGCGCCCGGCAAAACCCGGTCTCCGAAAATCTTTCTGCGCCGGGCAGCGAAGTCGGGATATTTGACAGGACCCTCACCTGGCTTTTCCGGAACAATGCGGGCGATCAGCTTGTTTCGCTCCCGCAGTTCGACGGTTTTCCCCGAGCGCAGCCACGCCTTGAGCTTCTTGGTATCACGCAGTTGGCGGATATTAACCGACGGCATGGTTAAATTGTGACACATAATGTGTCACAACGTCAAGACCGGCTCCAGTTGCCAATCCCGCATGTCAGGTTCCTGCCGGATCCCTCCCCTTTTTACAAGCTCTTTACATCTTGATGACAAACGGCAATACTTACGAGCTGTATACAGGGCCGCGGAGGCTACTCTCGTGAAACTTCCTGTTCAGCTGGCAGTGGTAATCGTGCTTGCCGTGAACTGTGCCTACGCATCAGGCCCGCAATATTCCGCTCTTTACACCTTTGAATGCGCCGGAAATGCATTTGAAAGGATCGGCACTTGCCCACAGGGCGGCAGGCCGGACTCGCTCATCATCGGCTCCGACGGGAATTTTTACGGCGCGGCGCAGGACTCCTCGGAGGGAACTTCGGCGCCAAATGGCGGGACAGTATTCAAGCTAACCACCGCCGGCAAGCTGACCGTGTTGCACACGTTTCTCCCGGGAACCAAGAAGAATTACCCGAACGGCAACCTGCCGGGCATCATCACACAAGGCCCGGACGGCAAAATCTACGGTTACACTTTGTTTGGCGGCGTGAATGGCTGTAACGGCTACTGTGGGTACGGCGTGCTCTACCGGGTAAATACGGACGGATCCGGGTTCCAGATCATCCACAAAGCCTGCTCGGATACCAACTGCACCGATGGTGGGATCGGTGCAATGGTGGTTGGAAGCGACGGCAATCTGTATGGCGCAGCCTACGAGGGTGGAACCGGCAATTGCGGCGCCTATTACCAGGGCTGCGGCACCATTTTCCGAGTTATCCCTTCCACCGGAGCCTACGAGGTAGTCTTTGACTTCACCAGTTCTACCTGCACGATTCCCTCGGCCATCACTCTGGGTTCGGATAGTACTTTGTTCGGAACATGCGACGGCCCGCAAGGCGAAACGCTCTTCCACTACACCGAGGCGACGGGAAGTTTTCAGTCTTACTACATGAACTTTCCCACGTTCAATGGCCTGCCTTCCTCTGGCAGCCTGTTAACGCTTGGTCCGAACGGCAACTTTTATGGCATCTATGCCGTTTACGGAGAATCTGGCGCTGGAGTGTTCGAAATCGAACCAAACGGCAGCAATCTACAGTCGTTCACCTTCTTCACCACACAGGACGGAGCCGGCGATCCCCAAAGCATGATCCTCGCCAGCGACGGCAATTTCTGGCTCGATGAATACAACGGCAGCACCGGTTACGGAGCGATTGTCACGCTATCTCCCACAGACGGCAGCTTGATCCAGACCCTCTCTCCATTTTCGTCGAACGCTGGTATCGGGGCATACCCCGCAGAGTTGATCCAAGCCTCAAACGGCGTGCTCTGGGGATCGACCTATCAATACGGAAAAACTCCCAAGAACCACTTCGGTGACGGAACCGTGTTCAGCGTGAATGCGGGGTTGCCGCCGCGCAATTGAATGTGCGCCGACGCGTACAAATCAACTCGTCTTGTGCGCGTCGCGTTCCAGCACGAGAGATCTATCCTGCCGGCTCGGGTACGCCCGTCCGGTCACGATTGACCCCTTACAGACGATTCAACTTGTTGCAAACACGCTATTTATCTGAATTAATGACCGGCGCCTGGGTAGGGATTGTCCAAGCGCTTACTGTTTTGTCCTAATTGCGTCCCGGCCCACAATGGGATAAACTCATATGTGTTCTGCTGTTGTCCTCCGTTTTACTCAGGTGGTGTTCTTCATGTTGAGTACCGAGAGCAATTTCCACATTGGTGACAAAGTCGTCTACCCCAATCACGGGGTTGGAACTATTGAACAAATCAGCAGCCGGACCATCGGCCAGACCGTCGAACAGTTCTACCTGTTAAAGATTAAATCCAGCAGCCTCAAGGTGATGGTGCCCTTCCACAATGTGGGCATGGTGGGCCTGCGGCGGGTCATCAAGAACGGTGAAATCCAGAAAATTGTAGATTTCATGATGGACGGCGAGTGCGACAACAACACCGACTGGAAATACCGGTACAAGGAAAATTCGGAGCGAATGCGCAGCGGCTCCCTGCTTGAAGTGGCCGCGGTATTGAAGGGACTGCTCGTTTTGGAGCAGTCGAAGCCACTTTCCTTTCGGGAAAAGAAGATGCTCCAGCGCTGCCGCTACCTTCTGGTCAGCGAACTGGCGATGGCTAAGAACTGCGAAGAAGTGCAGATCGAAGCTTTGCTCACCAACGCGCTCTCTAAGTCCAACTTGCGTTTCCCGAAAGCGGTAGAATTCGAGGCGTGAAGCGGCGCTAGAGCCGATCTGGGATCCAGTCCTATCCCAAGGGCCCGGAACGGGACAAACAAATCTACCTCGCATGCCAATGACCGCAGGCGCGGGGTTTATAATTCCGACGAAGTCATGACCGATCACATCAAGAAGAAACTCCAGGACGAGATTAACGTCCTTGAGCACGAACTCGCCCACGAACTGCCGAAGGAGCTGAAAAAGGCTATTGCCCTCGGCGATCTCAGCGAAAACGCCGAGTATCACATGGCGAAGCAGCGCCAGGAGTTTGTGAAAGCCCGTCTCCGCCAACTGGGGCGGCGACTGGCAGACCTGTCGCTCATCAACATGAATAATATTCCCAAGGACAAAGTGGGCCTGGGTTCGACGGTCCGGGTGTACGACAATACCAAGAACGAAGAAGTTGAGTACAAGCTGGTGACCAGCGAAGAGTCAGACGTGGCGGCCGGCAAGATTTCTACCACCTCGCCCATTGGCCGCGCCTTGCTGAACAAGAAAGTCGGCGACACCGCCCAGTTCGTAACCCCGAATGGCAACCGCGAGATGGAAGTGCTCAGCTTGACCACCATTCACGACGAGGCTGGGGCCTGATGGCTACCGCCGCGACGAACTCGGCCGGGAGTAGCTGGACCTGGACGAGCCTGTTCGGCCGGGCCTGCGGCGTATTGCTCGATGCCATCGTGCGCGGGCTGGCGCTGGCCCGCATCAATCCCAATGTTCTGACTTTTCTGGGACTCGTCGTCAACGTGATCGCTGCCTTCCTCTTCGGCTACGCCAACGGCGATAACGAGGCCCGGCTCTTTCGTTACGCGGGGCTGGTGATTATCGGCTCGGGATTTTTCGATCTGGTGGATGGGCGTGTCGCCCGCGCCACCAACCGCGTCACCCGTTTCGGCGGGTTCTTTGACTCGGTGGTGGATCGCTATAGTGACGCTTCGCAGTTCCTCGGCCTGCTCGTCTTCTACGCCCGTGGCCAGCGGTTCTTCTATATCGTGCTGACGGCGATCGTAATGATCAGCGCCATCATGGTCAGCTACACCCGCGCCCGCGCCGAATCGCTGATCGGCTCCTGCCGCGTCGGCTTCATGGAGCGCCCCGAGCGCCTGGTGCTGGTCATCATCGGAGCACTCTTCAACCGCATGGCCCCCGTGCTGTGGCTGATCGCGGTGCTCTCGACCATTACCGTGATCCACCGCATCCGTTACACCTGGACGCGAACAGAGCTGGTGGACCGCGCCGCCGCCAAGAACCAGGCCGCGTAAGCATGTGTGGGACGGACACTCTTGTCCGCCGATCTTGACTTGAATATGTGGCGCGGGCGCCTCGCCCGCGAGGATCTCCCCGATTCGGAACGAGCGAAGAACAAATTTGTGAGCGTCACAGACTCCCGTAACCACAACCCTTAGACTCCTTGACGCAGGCGAGGTTGGAGGGTGTTGTCAGTGGGTACTGACCGCTGCCTGCGAAGCAGTCGAGTGGTAAACAGCCACTAGGGTTCGAGTCCCTCGCCCTCCGAGACCACTCGACTTACAAAAATTCTTGACAAAGCCATTGACGGCGTTATGCTGGAATTGCTTCGCAGGCAGCGGTCAGTAGCCCCGGTTGCTGCCGGGGCTTTTACCTTGCCGCAGTCTTCCCTACCTTCCTTCCAACACCGCTCTTAACTTCGCATATCCATTGCGACTCACCGGAATCTGCGTGCCATCCCTTAAAACCGCGACGTGGTTGTCTTTGCTGTAAGGCTCAATCTTCGTGACTCTTTCCAGGTTCACAATGTATGACCGGTGAACGCGCAGAAAGCGCTCCGGATCGAGCGCAGTTTCTAAGCTGGAGATCGTTTGCTGCTTGAGGTGCTTCTTGCCTTCGCTGCTGAGGGCGACGTAGTCGTCCTGCGCCTCGGCGTAATCAAGTTTGGCGACAGGAATGATCGTGACCCGCGTGCCGTCGCGCACGACGATGCGCTCAAGAGACCGTTCCGGCGGCCGTGCACTGGATGCAAGCTCCACCGGCGCAGGCAGCTTGCCGCTCAACCGCTCGCGGGCGCGTTGCAGCGCCGTTTCAAAGCGCTCAGCGTTGAAAGGCTTGAGCAGGTAATCCACGGCGTGGATGTCGAAGGCGCGGATGGCGTACTCGTCAAAGGCAGTCACAAACACGATGGCGCGGTCGGTGCCAATGAGCTCGAGCACCTCGAATCCGTTGAGTTTGGGCATCTGAATATCGAGGAAGAGAAGATCCGGGTTTAGCTCAGTGACGGCTTTGACGGCTTCGAATCCGTTAGCGCACTCGGCGACAATCTCGACTTCGGGATGATGGGCCAGAAACTCGCGCAGCATCTGGCGGGCGAGTTCTTCATCATCCACGATAACTGCACGAATTTTGTCAGCAGCAGACATGTTCACGCTTTTGCCCCTTCGAGGTGAGCAGGCAGCCGCAGGCGTACCAAGAAATTGTTGCTCTCGGTTTTTATGGAGATGCTGGCGTCGTCGCCATAGCGAGTTCGCAGGCGCTGGCGGATGTTGTCAAGGCCCAGGCCCGTTTTCAACGAAGATGGGGAATCGGGATCGAAGTTGTTTTCCACTTGAATCGCGACTGCGTCGTGGCTGCGATGCGCGCTTAAGCGAATGACTCCTCCTTCGGGAAGATTTGCAATGCCGTGCCGGATCGCATTTTCCACCAACGGCTGCAAGAGTAGCGGTGGAATAGACACGCCGGTCGCTTCTTCTTCTACATCTTCTTCCATCTGCACCCGCGCGCCGAACCGGACTTTCTCAATCGCAAGATAGCCGTGCACCAGCGCCAGTTCTTCTTCCAGCGTCACCGTTTCCTTTCCACCGAGGCGCAAAGTGGTTCGCAGAAAATCCGCCAGCAGTATGCACATTTCACGGGCGCGGGAGGCGTCCGAGGTCGTCAAGGCACTGATCGAGTGCAGGCAGTTAAACAAAAAATGCGGGTTCACTTGTGCCCGCAGGGCTTTCAACTCGGCATCGCGGGCAAGAACCCGTGCTTCCAGAGCGCGCTCCTGCGCCTCGCGCGAAGCTTGCTCGGCAAGCAACACATAGTGAAAGGTCACCGAGAGCAGAAACAGCAGAATGCCACTCGCCCACAAAAGGGGAGCATGCTTGGGGATGCGCTGATCAAGATCGGCGAAGGATGGCCAGCGGGCCAGCATGGCTGCCAACTCCTTGGCCAGCATGACCCAGAACCAGCTCACGCCTACGGCTGCTCCCAGGTGGGTCAGGGCCAGCTTGACGAATCCCGAGTGCTCCAGCGGGGTGGCTCTGCAGGGATACCAGGCCGCAAGGCAGATGAATGCATAAACGATGCACAAAGGCACTGCGAGCGCGGCGGCCTCGCGCCATCGCAATCCCGCCCCCGCCAGCACATAAGCCAGAGTCGCGGCGATGGGCGCCCACACCAGCAAATACAGCGCTAACTGTCGCGGCTGCCGGAATAGCGGATGCATTGCGCTTCAGTTCCTGACTTCCACGCCGCCCATGATGGCGAAACCTCGAATGATCAGAGTCTTCGTCGGTTGCGGACCTTCGCGGGCTTTCAAGCTGTGCCCGCCCATGAAAGCGGCCACGCGCATGGAAACCGCCCAGGTCTCGGGAACGCGAATCACCCCTCCCCCCATCAGGCAGTTCACATTGATGACCGCTTCGTTGCCTTCGATATCGGCATCCCGCAGGTCAACATCGAACCCTCCCATAAATGCCATCAGATCTCCGCCGCGAAAATTCCTGGCCCGGATGCGGTACTCTCCGCCTCCCCAGATCGCAAACACATTCAAGTGCGGCGAGAGAACACCGCCAGTCGTGTCAGCCGGCTGAATGTAAGCGCGCCAGACCAGAATTAGGCCTGCTGCAATCACAAACACCGGCCAGATGGTTTCAAAGCGGATGCGCGCCACGCCGATGTAGTCAAGCTCCAGCACCACGCCGACGGCCATGAGCAGCGCGCCCCACATGCGTCCCTGGCCTTTGCAGGAACCCACCACATTGACGAACCCGGCAAAGAAAAACACCGCCGCCCAGAAGCTGAACCAGTGGCTGATGATGCCCATCTGGTCGAGCAGCAAAAGCACGCCGACCGCGATCAGAACTCCGCCGGTTAGCAGCCCCGGATGGTAACGGTCAACTTTTTGGTTTGGGTTGTTGTCGCTCATGCCGACCTTCTTTCGCGGCCGTTATTACCGCGCATCTCGACTGTCCCAGCGCATGCGGGAGCGGTATGCTGCACCACCAGCAGGCTCACTCCCAGCGCCACCAGCGCGGCCGCGGCAAAATACGGCAGCAGGTGCCAGGAGAAAACACTGCCATGCATCAGGGAGTGAAGTTTATCAAATAAGAAGAGCGTGCCGGTCACGGCCATGGCGGCGGCCAGCATTGGCGATTCCCAGCGGTCGGGCTGCGTTTGATTTGCCATCGGACATCTCCTTCGTCGAACTCGTTGAACTGAAGCGAGATTAGCCGGGACGGGAGGGAGTGTCGCCGGCTTTTCGGCGAATGGCGGGTGGGAGTCGGCGAATAACGGAGGACCGCCGCTTAGCCAAGAAACTCTTCGGGTGGCGCTCGATCAGCTATCGTAACTATGCCGAAGGGGAAACTGGACCGGTGCTGGTGAACGAGCTGGAGTGCCCCAGGTTCGGAGGGTATACCTCCACAAACGCGCGCTCGGCTTGCATCTGGGGGTACCGCAAGTTTGCCTGTCGTTGGCAAACCTGGGCCCGTGCTCGAAGCCCCGCCCGGAGGATTGGAAGTGGAGCAGCGCCCGCCACTACGCCACCAGAGAGGATAGCGGGGTAGAGATGGAATCTCACTGGACGGCACGAGCAACTTGGGGTTTACCCAGTCGTCCGTCGCCGCGATGTGAGCTCACCCCCCGCCCTTCGCAAAGAACGCGAAAGGGCAGGGCACCCATCGGGAGTAAGATTGGAGGTCGAAAGGATGGGCCAGCCCGGCAACATCCTGCACCGCGACAACACCTCCCAGGACGGATGGGCCCACGAGATTTACGTGGGCAACCTGCACGTGGCGTTGTATGCCAATGGCTACACTTATTTCAAGTACGGAGATCAGGTCGGCTCGACGCGGCTGTGGACTCTATACAATCAGAACGGCTCGACCGTGGACCAAACCTGCGTAAGCCTGGCTTTTGGCGATGAGTTGTCTTGCACCGGTCAATCCCCCGACCAGAACTACTTTGCTGACATGCGGATTGACGTGGACAATGACGGGAACACGCTCTACCGGCGCTATTCGACGACGCAGGGTCGCTGGACGACGATTGACCCAGCGGGGCTGGCGGCAATGGACATCACCAACCCGCAGACTTGGAACCGCTACGCGTACGTCACAAACAACCCGACGACCTACGTCGATTTGCTGGGGCTGTGCGGCGAGACCGATGCGACCATCTGTGTCACGGTCAATGGTAACGCGCCACAGTCACCACCCTCGTCGCCGCCCGACGTGGGAGTCGGGTCGTCGACAATGTGGTTGACCTACACCGGATACGGCTGGTATCCGCCCCAATACGTGCGAGTCGATGGAATAGCTGGGGGCAGTGGTGGAGGCGCCGCAAACAACGGGACGAAAGTCTCCTGCGCTGGAAAGACGGTCCTTCTTCCCCAGAATTACAGAGTTCAGTCGAACGCCAATGGCACGATAACGGCTGTCCGAATCCCACTGACTGGTTCCTACCCGTATACATCTGGGCCACTTACGATAGCTCCAAACACGATCGTTGGTGTAGGACTGGAGCAAAACGGAGCGTTGACGGTCGGCGTAAACAATCCAATCTACTATTCAGCGGGTTTCTTCGGAGCTTACATTTCGTCCGCCACCTACAACAATGGGTCTTTCACGCAGGTAAATGGGACTAGGGCGGTCCTTGGACTTCCGCTGAGTTCGTCGCAGACGGCATCGGGTTATTTACTTAACCAGTTCAATCAGAATTCGAGCCTCGCCAACACCGCAAGCCTTCTTCAATCTGTAGCGCAATTTGGTCAAATGCTGGTGGGTTGCCGCGACATAACTGGGGGGTCCTAATAGCATGACAAGAAGAGCGCGCTTGGTCTTCTGGATCGTTACGATCATCGTCCTAGTTGCTGGCTTCCTTTGTTGGCAAATGTCGAGGCTAAGCAGGGGGCTGAGAACAATGCCGATGCAGGGAGCCACAGAAGTGCTCGTTGGTTCGTTGTCGGCTAAGGTATTGGCCCCCGATCTCGTGAGGGACCAGTCGACGCCACTCCTCGATCAGTATCGAAGCGATCCAACACTTGCTCACCAACAGTACGTTCTTGTGATGACCTGGTTGCACGCTAGCAAGATATTCAAGAGTACAGGCATCAATCCTCGATCCGAAGGATTGATGCTGAGCAGTTCGTCTCTGACCGGGGTCCCCCAGGAGGACCGTGTTGATGGGTGGGGGAATCCCTACTGCATATTGGCTGATTCCAGGCGCATGACGTTCTTGAGTAGTGGCGGAAATAGCGCGCTCAGGTGTGCAGACTTGGGTCATGTAGCGGAGCGGGCGGCATCAAGAGCTACAGATTCGCGGTTAACCCGAGAAGGTGATGTCCTGGTAGCTGTGTACGAGCGGAAAGACGCCGAAGTCAGACCCTAAATACCGTCCTTCCCGCCCTGATCCGAGTCCGGCATGTATGGAGCCGTCCCGTGAGCGAGAAAACGCGAATGGCGCTTTTGAGGCTGACCACGTTCGCTTGCGGCATTCTCGGACTTGTGTTGTTTAGGTGGACACCCACGACGGGCCGGGGCATTCTTGTCTACGCAGCCTGGTGCCCCAGGTGCCGCGAGCGCTCTTTGCGAGCTCACCTGGGGAGAAGAAATATTCTTGGCGACCCGCCCGATTGCATCTTTTCCCGGTCCCTCGCCCTCCACTCCGACTCGATTTCCACTACTCCTTTTTCGCCGAATGCATAATGCCGAAAGCTGCTCCACTTCCAATCTTCCGGACGGTCGCACAATCCGCGCTTTACCGGGTTGCGATGTATATAGCGCAACTTGATGCGGAACTCGCGCTCGTCCCGAACGTTGCGGTCATAATAACGCTTCTGCCAGAATGAACCCTGCCCGGGGCCGTGCGATCGCTTGCTGAACGATAATTTCAGCTCGCGCATGGCATCGGCGAGGGTTCCGCTTTTCGGTTCGCTGACCAGCAAGTGTACATGCTCGGGCATGACGACGTATCCGTAAACTCGCCAGTCGAGGCGCCGACGGGTACTCTCCAGGCACTCGACGAACAGGTCGCAGGCTTGTGGACAGTGGAAGTAGGGTTGACGACGATAACAACTGAAGGTGAGAAAGTGCGATTGCCGGGACTGGTGGAAACGACGCAGAGCATGTGGCACGAACCGAGCCTAGGGAGACTCTGATTAAGTGCTCCCTTTCCACAGGAAGTATAGATAAAGTCGTGCCAGCATGAACTCTCTCGGCAAGCAGAGGACACTGGCGATGATGACGGGATTCGAGCGCTACACGAAG
>Ga0335081_10000197_pt1 | contig 114372 bp, 82 predicted proteins | sample Lox_Sample_35_FD_206713 | JGI IMG/M metagenome (GOLD analysis project Ga0335081, IMG submission 206713) | Soil microbial communities from Loxahatchee National Wildlife Refuge, Florida, United States - Lox_Sample_3.5 | ecosystem: Environmental > Terrestrial > Soil > Wetlands | place: USA...
CACTTGGGCATGCGGCGCTTTGCGCAGTCGGGCCAGATGTTGCAGCCGCGCGTACTCTTCGGCAGTCAATCGCACGACGTGCTGCGGTTTGGGTCCCCTCGACACACAACCTCCTTGGCAACATCCCAATATTAGCACGAAAATGCATCGGTCAAAACTTGCTCAGAACTTATGATCAGGTGTACTAGTTTTCTCGTCACAGTTGTGATAGGGGGAATTGGCCTTAAAACGTTCCAATCTAGCGGTGAGGTCTTGTGGCGCCTTTCCCGGCGGATACAGGGCGATGGCTTCCAGCTCAGCGCTGACGGCCTTGGCGAACTGTCCCGTCTCGGCGTAGGCGGCAGCCAAGGTGTCCAGGTAGTTCGGTTCTTTACGGCTGCTCGCCGTGACAGCCTTCTCGGCGAGACCAACGGCGGCGACTCCGTTCCGTATCGTGGCGTCGCCGCAGGTGGCGAGGAGCCAGGCAAGCCCATTCTGAGCATCAGTGGTCCCGCTCTCGGCCAGTTTTTCTGCTAAGCCACTCACCAGTTTGGCTGCTTCGTGCCGCAATTCCTCTGCCTTCTCTTTCTCGCCCTGAGCGTGAAACCGATTGGCTAATTCGGAAAGGGCGTTGGCCAAGTTCGGGAGTTCCGCTTGTGCCTGTCCGTCTCCCTGGGGCACCAACTTCAGAAAGACCCGCTCATCTTCATGGTATAGCGCCTCGGCTTCCTCCAGTTTGCCTTCGGCAGCTAGCAACCCGGCCAGCCGACCCCGTGCATAACATAAGTCAAAATGGTCTGAACCGAGGAACTTTTGCCTGAGCACCAGGCATTCACGAAGCGCGGCTTCAGCTTGGGCCAGTTTGCCTTGCCCTTGGAGCGTTTGTCCGAGTACGCCAAGCGAATCAGCCAAGTCCAGGTTCTCACCGATCTTGCCCTGGATCGCCAGCGCCTCGCGGACTGAACGCTCGGCTTCTTCGAGCTTGCCGTCGCGTCTGAGCGTTTCACACAGGTTCTTCAGGGTCACCGCCACCAACGGACTTTCGTTGCCCAATGCGCTTCGTTGTATCGCCAAGGCTTCGCGAAGCCCGGTTTCTGCTTCAGCATACTTACCTTCTTGACTGAGGGCCCTGCAGAGATCGTTGAGAGACAAGGCCACATCTGGATGCTGGCCGCCGAGTGTGCTTCTGCGGATGGCTAGCGCATCGCGATGCATTTTCTCGGCCTCGTCCAGCCGGCGCTGTTTCCGAAGAGACTCGGCCACCTTTTCCATTGAGTCAGCCACGGCCGGATTCGAGCTGCCTAACAGCCGTTGACGCATCGCTAGCGCTTCGCGATGCATGTCTTCGGCTTTCCGATACTCGCCAAGCGCCTGATAAACTTCGCCGATGGTATTTCGCAATTCCGCCTCGACCAGGGGCTGATTGGTCAGGTCTTTACCAACACGCTCGGCCGTCTTGTCCAGAATCTCCTTGAGCATGGTAGTGTCCCGGCCCAGTGCGACCGACGGACCAACGCCTTGGAGCATGTCCTCGAGAAACCGGGCCACCTGCTGGCTCTTGGCCGCTTCGGTGTTCGCTTTCTGTTCGCCGGCTTCAGCCTTGCTGCGCAGCTTCGCCTCGTTGCTTCGCGCCTCATCGGCCTGCTGCCGGAGTCGGATTTGCTCCCGCTCCGCCCGCCTGGCCCGAATCGCCTCCCGGGTGCTCACCATCACACCGGCAGCCAGCACAATGATGATCGCGGCACACGCCGCGAAGCCGAATTTGTGTCGCTGAACCGTCTTCTGAAATTCGTACAACTTGCTGGGCGGGCGAGCGACCACCGGCTCGTTATCCAGGTGGCGCTGTATGTCGGCCGCCACACCGTTGGCCGTCTCGTACCGGCGGGTCCGATCTTTCTCCAGGCACTTCATCACGATCCAATCCAGATCGCCCCGCACCAGGTGAATCAGTCTGGGCGGGTCGGCTCGGCGCCGTCGGGCCGTCGTTGTCAGATCCGCCTGCTGCATCGTGCTCAGGCGGGTCGACGGCCGCAGCGGCTCGCGTTCGCGGATCGTCCGGCGCATCTCTTCCAGACCGGCCGCCAACAATTCCTTCGCGTCGAATGGCGTCTGGCCGGTCAGCAGTTCGTAGAGCAGCACGCCGAGGCTGTAGATGTCGCTGCGCGTGTCGACGTCCAGACTCGTCATGGCCGCTTGTTCGGGACTCATGTAGGCCGGGGTGCCGATGAATTGCTCGAAGGCGGTGAACAGGGTCTGGTCGGTCAGTCGGCCCTGCGTCGCCTTGGCGATGCCGAAATCGATCACCTTGGGCACAGGCACGCCGTCGTTGACCGTGACCAGGATGTTGGACGGCTTGATGTCGCGATGGATGATGCCCTTTTGATGCGCGTGCTGGACCGCCCGACAAACCTCGATGAACAACTGGAGGCGTTCCTCGGTGGATAGGTCGTTCTGGTCGCAGTAGTCGGTGATCTTGATCCCGCGCACCAGTTCCATCACGAAGAACGGTCGGCCGCTCTCGGTGGCGCCGGCATCGAACACCCGGGCGATGTTGGGATGATCCATCAACGCCAGCGCCTGCCGCTCGGCCTCGAAGCGGGCCACGACCTGTTTGGTGTCCATGCCGAGCTTGATGATCTTCAGGGCGACGCGGCGCTGCACCGGTTCTTCCTGCTCGGCCATGTACACCACGCCGCACCCGCCTTCGCCGATTTGCTGAAGGAGTTTGTACCGGCCGATCTTGTCGCCGGGTTTCTCGGCGGGCGCGGCCGAAGAAGCTGGGCTGATGGCGGCCCGGGTTACAGCCGGTTCCGCCAGAAAGTCGTCCGCCCGGTCATTGGCCTCGAGCAGGGCCTCGACGCTTTGGCGCAGGTCCGGCTGGCCGCTGCAGGCCCGGTCCAGATAGGCCGCCCGCTGGTCGGCAGGCAATGCCAGCGCCGCCTCGAAGACGGCGTCTTCATGTTGACCCGAGTCGCTCATACCAAATCAATGCGAAATTCAGGGGATGATTCCATCACTTGGATCGGGCTCAAGTGTGATTTGTCGACCGGGAATCGCTCGCTGCCGAGGTCAAACGATCAACGTGCTTTATAGGCTCAGAAGTCACGAGGATCTTGCAGCACGGTGCTCCCTTCTCGCAGTTGCCGTTCGACGCGGCGCTGACGCTGGACTTCATCCGGCCAATTAGCCTCGTCTTGCTTGGAATAGAGCAGCACAGTGGCGCCGACGCGGATTTCGTCGCCTTCCTGAAGTTTGTACTCCTGGACTTTCAGGCCATTCACATGGATCCCGTTCGCCGCCTGCGCTTCGGCAATCACGTGGGCACCATCCACCATCCGAATCAGAAAATGCCGACGCGATACCTCCGGATCTAGCAGCTGGATTTCTTGTGACGGGTGTCGGCCACCGGCCAAGGTCCGGTTTTTCAGGATGTATTGTTTCCCAATCTGACTCTGAGGGCCTTCTATGATGATTAATGACGCCATGTTCTTCCTCCTTTGGATTGCGACGAATACTGACGCTGCCGTCTACTGTGAGCGTTTGGATTACCAAGCCGGAAGTGATGAATTCCTCTGCTCATCGCCCGACAGTGCAAATCTGGAACCTGAAACCATTCAGTCTTGTGAAAGGCTCCTCCTGCGAGCCGGCTTGCCGCTGCAAGCTTGGTCCAGATAGGCCGCCCGCTGGTCGGCAGGCAATGCCAGCGCCGCCTCGAAGACGGCGTCTTCATGTTGACCCGAGTCGCTCACTACCAAATCAATGCGAAATTCAGGGGATGATTCCATCAGGGCTCAAAAATTCCTCCGTTGAGATTGAGTTTCTCGGTACAACCAGGCGCGGCTGTAAGCCCACCAGCGCTCGGCGGTCGCCGTCGAAATCCCCAGAATCTCGGCGGCCTCTTCGATGGTGAGCGCGACGAAGTAGCGGAGCTTGACCAACTCAGCCTTTTGTTTGTCAAACGCGGCGAATTTCTCCAGGGCCTCGCTGACGGCGAACAATTCCTCGTCTTTGGCGGGGGCAGCCACATCGACTTGATCGATATCGAGCCGGGCCAGGCCGCCGCCATGGCGTTGGGCGCGTTTACGCCGGGCATTCTCGATCAGGATCCGACGCATGGCTTCCGCCGCCGCGGCAAAAAAATGTGCCCGACCATCCCACTTTGCGTCCTGGCCATCAACGAGACGCAGCCAGGCTTCGTGAACCAGGGCCGTGGGCTGGAGCGTTTGCCCCGGGAGTTCCCGCGCCATCTTGTGCGCCGCCAGTTTGCGCAGCTCGTCATAAACCAGCGGCAGCAGTTCTTCGGCTGCTGTGGAGTCGCCTTGATGAACACGGTCGAGAATGCGAGTGACGTCGCTCATCGCTTCAGTCCAGACAAGTGAGGCTGGTGGGTTTCTCCGATGGGAAAGCACCAATGGGAACATCGGGCGGAGCGACGTCTAGAGACCAGTTCCCGGCGGTACGCGTCGTGGATAAATCGTTAACGGTAAACTCCAAGAGAGGCGAAGCGGAGTAAAAGTACCGGGTCGGACGACCCAGCGGGTAGGCAAACAACTGCGGACTCCGACCGCTCGCCCACGGAGGCCCTCTCGCACCCGTGGGGTTCAAGAGGATGATCGACTGCCTGGTCTCGGGGACGTTCACCACTTCACCCGAGAAGTTCAACGGCGTGATGCCGGCAGCGGGGATGTTGGGACAATCTTGGGGGCTATCTTCGAACCCGCGTCTGACCCGCAAAACCCGGTGATCCAACCGCTCTTTGACACGGCACGATGGTTGGCTGTTGTCCGACTTGCCTGAGCTGTGGATCCAAGTGCCGGGCTCGATCAACGACACTGTATTGGCCACCCACTGGGTCCGAGTCACCCGGTTGGTGGCGCGGTCGGTCCGGCAGGTGATAGCGACGTGCGTACTGCAGATCAGCCAGACGCAGACTGCAATTGCCAGCCACAACGGTGGTGTGAGAGGGAAGTCGACCTCGAAGCCATACTCCGACACAGCCGATACGAGCAACCCGGCCCACGAGGCCGCAGCCAGACACGTTCGCGTCGCGCTCGCCCAAGTACCAACGCGGCAAACGACCGCGTCTGGGCACAAGCGTGGCGTTGCGTCTGGATGAACCGCTTTTGCGCGCGACCCGCCCGATACGTCAAACCTCATAAGTGTCCGCTACGGATAAAAGGACACGAAGAACTTAACGCAAACGAGACGCCAGCCTCTTTGCCTTCGAAAGACGGGGAATAGAGCAGAACACAGCCTGCGCGTCAAGCAAATTCAGGCTTTCCGAGCCGTCACGGGCGTCAATCGGGTAAGCGCTTCGACGTATTTCTCGGTAGTCTTGCGAACAACATCATCGGGAAGGACAGGGCCGGGCGGGGTCTTGTCCCAATCGAGAGTCTCGAGGTAATCGCGGACGAATTGTTTGTCGAAACTCGGCTGCGGCTGGCCCGGCGCGTAGGAGTCAGCGGGCCAGAAGCGCGAACTGTCGGGTGTGAGCGCTTCGTCGATCAGAATCAGGTGCGCTTTCCGTTGTTTGTCATGCTGAGCTTGTCGAAGCATCTCGTTGTTAGCAGGGAGACCCCTCGACAGGCTCGGGGTGACAGCCTCAAGCAGTCCGAACTCGAATTTCGTGTCGGCGATGATGATGCCGCGCTGGGCGGCGTAGTCGCGGGCAAAGCTGTAGAGCGCCAGCGAGATGTCCCGGACCTTCTCGGCGAGCGGTTTGCCGAGGATCTCGGCGCACCGACTGAAGTCGATGTTCTCGTCGTGGCCGGTTTCGGCTTTGGTCGCGGGGGTGAAGATGGGATGAGGGAGTTGGCTCGATTCGACGAGGCCTTCCGGCAGTCGGATGCCGCAGACTGTGCGTGATTGTTTGTATTCTTTCCAGCCCGAGCCAGCCAGATACCCGCGCACGACGCATTCGATGGGCAACGGCCGGCACTTGCGCACGAGCATCGAGCGGCCACGGAGTTGATCGGCAGACGGCCGCAGGCGAGACGCCTGCGCTACTATCGCGTCGAGATTGCTGGTGATGAAATGGTTCTCGATGATGTGTTTGGTCTTGGCGAACCAGAACTCGCTCAGGGCGGTGAGTACCCGGCCCTTTTCGGGGATCGGGTTGGGCAGAATCACGTCGAACGCACTGATCCGGTCGCTGGCCACGAACAGCAACGCGTCACCGAGATCGAAGATCTCCCGGACCTTGCCGCTCTTGAGCCTGTTGACGCCGGGAATATCGATTTGCGTGATTGTGTTCACCGCCACGCTCGCCTACGATGAGTGCATTGTATGAATCCGAGCCGGAAGTTCAAAGAGAATGTGCTGGTGCTCGGTTTTTTCCTTCTCAGCGTCGCCGTCGTGGTGCTCCTGGTCGTCGGCGCGTGGAAGGGTCACACGTCAGGGCGTCCGTCAGCTCCACCGCCGGAGCAGGTCCACCACTAACCGCACGCCGAACCCGGTCGCGCCCTTCGTCAGGTAAGGGAGTTCTTCCGTCGTCCAGGCGGTTCCGGCGATGTCGAGGTGCGCCCACGGCGTGTCATCGACATACTTCGCCAGGAACGCCGCCGCGGTAATGGCGCCGCCGTAACGGCCGCCGGTGTTCTTGATATCGGCCACGTCGCTCTTGATCTTGTCCTTGTACTCCTGCCAGAGCGGCAACGGCCACACCCGGTCCCCGGTGCGCTCGGCCGAAGCGCGGATTCTTTCCTGCAATTTGTCATCGTTGCCGAGGAGTCCGGCGGCGAAGTTGCCGAGCGCGACGACGCACGCCCCGGTCAGCGTGGCAAAATCGATGATCGCCTGGGGCTGGTGCTCCCGCGCATGGGCGAGCGCGTCGCCCAGCACGATGCGGCCTTCAGCGTCGGTGTTGAGAACCTCGATGGTCACGCCGCGTTTGTCGGGGCCGCGGTAACTGGTGACGATGTCGCCGGGGCGATAACTGGTTGCACTCGGCATGTTCTCCGCGGCCGCAATGATCCCGATGACGTTCAGCGGCAATTTCAGTTGCGCGACGGCTTTCAGGATGGCGAGCACCGCGACGCCGCCGCATTTGTCAAACTTCATCTCGTCCATTTTGTCGGACGGCTTGATCGAGATGCCCCCGGAATCGAAGGTGATGGCCTTGCCGACGAGGGCGATGGGGCCAGAATGGTGGATGGTGGATGGTGGATGGGGGCGCCCGGAGTATTCGAGAACAATCAGATGGGGTTCGTTGACGCTGCCGCCGCCAACGGCGAGCAGTCCGCCGAATCCGCGTTTCTCCAATTCCTTCTTGGCCAGCACCGTGCATTTCAGTCCGTGTTCCCGAGCGATCGCCCGGGCGTTGTCGGCGAGCACACCCGGCGTGACGATATTGCCGGGCAGGTTGCCGATCTCGCGGGCGTAATTCGTCGCGTCGGCGACGATTTGCGCATCCGCGACGATCTTCCTCGCCGTCGTCAGGTCCGCGGGCGGCGGCAGACACAGCGTCAACGACTTCAGGTCCACCGCGTTGTTATCGTCGTCGGGCTTGAACTGGCGGAACTTGTAAGTCGCCAGGATCGAGGCCTCGAGGATGGCGGGCAGGCAACCATCGATGTCGTCGCGCAGTTGCACGGCGGCGCGAGTCACGCCCGAATCGCGCAGTTTTCTGGCGGCCGACCCCATGGCGCGGCGCAGGGTCTCGATCATGAAGTCCTTGCGCCTGCCGAGGCCGACGAGCAGGACGCGGTGCGGAGCGATCTTGCCGGCGGAATGCACGAGAAGGAGTTGGCGCTCGCCGCCGTGGAACTCCTTCGGCCCGACCCGCCGAAGCAGGTTCTTGAGAGCCAGCGGTCCTTCGAGGTGCTCCTTTTCGAATGCAAAGAGGACGGCGGCCGGTTGCCTTTGAGAAAGAGCCGAAGAGGTCGTCAGCGAGAAATTCATGATGGCTGCGGATTATAGCAGTGGGCGAACGGTCGTCAACGGCGGGCGAGATGTCCGCTACCTGGTTGGAGGTGGCCAATTCTGTGCAGGGCGTGCGAAAGCTGGGCAATTGTGATGACCCGTTTCGCAAGACTGGTCGGGGACGGTCCGGCGGCAGCCAAATCGGTGGCAAAATTCGTGCTTTCTGAGGGTTAGAGAATTGCGGTGCGACCGTGGCGTAAGGCGATCAAGAAGTTCAGGCGACAACAGAGATGACCGGCAAGCTACTGACGAATCTAACGCTGTTGGTGGATGCGGCCTTTACGCCCGTGAGGCTGAGGGTGGCGTTGGTGCTGGCGTTGGTGGGGGCATGGATCGTGTGCAGTGTTTTCGTCTACCTCAGCCGGTATACCCACAAATCGTATTTCCGGTTCTGGGCGGCGGGCTGGATGTACTATTCGACGTATCTGGTGGCGTTGATCGGGCTGGGGGAACAACTCGATCGGCCCGTGGTGGTCATGCTGCGCGAGGCGTGCATTGGCGTCGGTGCGCTGTCAATGTTCTGGGGCAGCCTGCAGTTCACCGGCCACACGCGGCACGAACGCGAGCTGGCCCTGGGCATGGTGGTGATGCTCGGGTGGGGTTATCTCGTCGCGTACCAATTGCAGGGCCGGACGTGGATTACGATTCCCATGTTCTCGTTGCTGGCGCTGGCGGGTGTGTATACCGGGGCGTGTCACCTGCCGCAGCGCCAGAAGTGCCGGAGCGCGAAGCTGCTGGCGGCGGCGTTCTTGTTGTGGTCGCTCCATCTGCTGGCGTTCCCGTTTCAGAAATCGATCGCCCCGGCGTTCATGATGGTGAATTACCTCACGGCGGCGGCGCTGACGCAGGTGATTGCGTTGGGGATGATGATGTTCGGCCTGGAACAGGCGCGCGAGCGCAACGAAGCCATGCTGGTCAAGTTCAAGGAAGGCGTGACGAGGCGGCGCCTGCTCCAGCGCGAGATCGGTTTTTCGGAACAGAAATATCGCGCGTTGTTTGATTCCGCCAGCGACGCGATCGTGCTGATCGACCTGTCCAATTTCGAGATCGTGGGCGCCAACGAGGCTGCCGCCCAACTCGCCGGTACCGAGGCGGGAAACCTGGTGGGCCATTCGTTGGTGAAACTGTGTCCGCAACTGTCGTCGGCGGGCCACAGTCTGCTGGAAAACAAGCGGCTGGTGGAGGACATGCTCGAATCTTCGGGCGAGTTTCCGGTGGTGCGGGCCGATGGCGGCCAGGTGTTGTGTGAGGGCGGAGCCAATCTGGTGCCCTACCACAAACGGCCGGTGTTGCAGATCAACGCGCGCGCGATCACGGAACGCAAGAAGATGGAGCAACAACTCCGGCAAACGGAAAAACTCACCGCTCTCGGGCAACTCGTTGCGGGGGTCGCGCACGAGTTGAACAATCCGCTGGCCGTCGTGATGGGCTACGCGCAGATCCTCTGTCAGCAGCCGACGATTGAGGAGCGGGTGCGGAAGGATTTGTTGAAGATTCTTCACGAGAGCGACCGGGCGGCCAAGATCGTTCGCAACCTGCTGACCTTTGCGCGGCCGCGTGAGCCGCACATGGTCATGGTCGACCTGAACCGTCTCGTCTCCGAGGCGCTGGAGACGCGCGACATTCAGTTGCAGGGCGCCCACGTACAGATCGTCCGGCGGCTGGCGTCCAATCTTCCGCCCACGATGGCCGACCCGGGCCAGGTTGAGCAGGTGTTGGCGAATCTGGTCACGAACGCCGTGCAAGCGTTGGCCGACCATCCAGGTCCGCACATGATCGAGGCCATCACGGGACAGCGCAACGGCAAATTGTGCGTCACGATTAGCGACAACGGGCCGGGCATTCCGCCGCAGATCCTCAGTAAGATCTTCGATCCATTTTTTACGACGAAGGGGCCGGGCAAAGGCACCGGACTCGGCCTGTCGATTTGCTACAGCATCATGGAGGAACACAAGGGCCGGATTTGGGTGGAGAGCGAGGTGGGCCGCGGATCACGGTTCTTTATTGAGCTGCCGGTGGTGGCGTGCCCCGACCAACCCAGCGTCCCGTCCGGCCCGCTGGAAAAGCGGGAAGTTGATCCCGAAGCGGCGCAGCGTCGGCTGTTGATTGTGGATGACGAACCGGGGATCGTCGATGTGTTGAAGGAGGTGCTCGGGACGAGCGGCTATCGCATTGAGACGGCGTCCAACGGCGCGGAGGCATTGGCGCGCATCGCGTCGCAACATTATGACCTCATCATCTCCGATCTCTGCATGCCGGAGATGAGCGGCGAACGACTTTACCGGATGATCGGCGAACGGTTCCCGCATCTTCAGGACCGAATCGTCTTTGTGACGGGCGACACGGTCAGCCCCACGTCGCGGCGGTTCCTGGACGAAACCGGGGCGCCGTGGCTCAGCAAACCATTCAACATCCGCGAAATCGAACGCCTCGTTGTCACCATCTTGCGCGAGGAACCCGCCGTTGCCCGAGCGCCGTAGCATCGGGGGAGACGGTCGGCAGCGACTTGTCGTTCGGCCGTCCAGGCAGCAGTTCGCCCGGTTTGGGCTTGGTCGCGGATGAATTTCCCGTTGGTCGCCTGGGTTTGATTCCCGGCCCGAGTGTCGTTTGTGTTCGCGGAGCCGGGCCCGGGCCGTCGAGAAAGATGTGTTGCTCTCCACCATCCGCCCCGCTATCTTCCTGCGGCCGATGACTCTCGGCTTGTGCTCGACATGCGCATCTTGATCGTCAATCACCGCGACTGGCTCAATCCGCGCGCCGGTGGCGTGGAAGAGGTGTTGTACCAGACGGCCACGCGCTGGGTGGCTGGGGGGCACGGCGTGCGGTTGTTGGCCAGCGACTTCGTCGGTTCATCAGCGCGCCAGCTCACGGTGGACGGGGTCGCCGTTACCCGCTGCGCCCGCGAGGAAGTGTTCAACTGGGTCGCCCCGTGGTACGTGCGGCGGTGGGGCGGCGACGTCGACGTGATCGTCGAACACATCTCGAAGGTGGCCGGCATGCTTCCCTGGTACACGCGTCGGCCCGTGGTTGGTTATGTCCATCATTTGTTCGGCCGGACGATTTTCGAGACCATGTTGTGGCCGGTCGCGGCCTACGTCGTCGCGATGGAAAAAGTGGCGATGCGCGTGTACCGTCGGTGCTTGTTCATCACCGTCTCGGAATCCACCGCGCAGGACGTCGTGGCCAACGGCATTCCCGCCGCCAACCTGCGGGTGGTCTACAACGGCGTCGACCTCGCTCATTTCCGGCCCGGCCCGGCGGGCTCGAAGACGGTACAACCCTCGGTCCTGTGGGTCGGGCGCGTGCGCAAGACGAAATGCGTCACGCATGTGGTGGACGCGTTTGAAATCATCGCGCGCCGCCTGCCGGCCGCGACGCTCATGATTGTTGGGCAGGGTGATTTTGAGGGCGAGCTTCGCCGCATCATTGCTTCCAAAAACCTGCAAGACCGCGTGACGATGACTGGTTACCTGGACGCCGACCGCTTGCGCGACGAGATGCAACGCGCCTGGGTGTTGGCGTACCCGTCGCCCAAGGAGGGGTGGGGGCTGTGCGTTACGGAAGCGGCCGCCTGCGGCACGCCCACGGTCGCCAGCAACTCGCCCGGCCTGTGTGAATCCGTGCGCGACGGCGAGACGGGTTTTCTGGTGCGGCACGGTGACATCGCCGGCTTCGCCGAGAAATTGTTGTTGTTGCTGACCACGGACTCGTTGCGTCAGCGGATGAGTGCGGCGGCGGTCAAGCAGGCGAATCACCTCACCTGGGACGAGACCGCGCGGCGGGCGCTCGACGTCCTGCATGAGGCGGTGAAGCGCAATCCATGACGGCGAACCAGAAGCAGGCGTCGAGTAGCACTCCGTCCGGGCGCGGGTGGGCCTGGGGGCGTGCCGCCATCGGGCTGTGGATCGTGTTGGGAGCGGCGTTGCTGTACGTGGCCTACCTGGGAGCGCACTGGCTGCCGCTCGGCATGAGCGACAAAGAGCTGGCCGCGTCGGCGTCGCGCGTGTGGGACATCAAGCGCGAGATCGTCCAACACCATTATTTGCCGTGGTGGACGCCCTATTACATGAGCGGCTCGAGCTACGGACTGAACCACGCGCGGGGTTTTTACCTCGTTCCCTGGATCTTCTTCTCGACGTTCACCGACCTCATGACCGCGGGGAAACTGACGGCGCTGGCGGCCATCCTGGCGAGCGCGGTGACGATGTATTTCTGTGCGCGGCATTTCTTGAAGAACGAATGGGCCGCCGTGCTGGCCGCGTTGGCATTCATGCTCCACCCCGAGCAGATCATTCGCGCCGCCGGCGCCGAGCACATCACCATCAGCCTGTTCTTCCCCTTTATTCCGTTGCTCTGGCTGACGTTGGCCCGCGCGCTGGAGTCGAACAGGTTTGGCGACACGTTTGTGTGCGCGGTTGTCGCGGTGCTGGCGTGGTGGACGGACAACAAGCAGGCGTTCATTCATTTCCTGTTCCTGTTCGGCTACGCGTTGTACTGGCTGTGGCCGCGGCGCAAGTACTGGGAGCCGACGGCCCGTACGTGCGGCCTGTTGGCGGCGTTCGGGCTGGCGCTCGGGGCGTGGGTGATTGCGCCTGGCGTCGTCGAATCGAAAGACGTGAAACTGTTTATTGGCGACCCGTTGACGGACTGGCAGAGGACGTATTCGTTCAAGAGCCTGCTCGGCGTGGTGGATCGGAACGGCTGGGCCACGAGCCACGCCGTCAGCGCGGTGTTTGCGTGGATTCAAGCCAACGGTGGACGGGCGGGCACGCAAACCGAGTTCGCCCGGGTGCAACGGGTGTTGTCCCTGAGGATCGATTCTCCCGAAAAATACATGGGGCTGGTGTTGCTGGTGGTCATTGCGGTGACGATCTTGTGGAACAAGCGACGAGTGGACCGGCGTGCGTTCTGGTTCTTTGTCGCCGCGTCGCTGGCGAGCGTGATGTTTGCCACCGGACTGGACAATGTCTGGGACGCGAATTGGGAAACAGGGCAGGCGCTTGTCTGGCAGGGGCAGACAGGGGTCGAGATTGTCGGCCTGTTGGCGTGCGCGACGTTTCTGGTCCTCTTCTACCGTCGCAAACTGACGACGCCGCGCAAGAAATTCATCGCGGGTCTCGCGCTGGCGCTGTTCCTGTTCCTGCCCGGTTTTCGGTTGTTGGCCGTGCTACCTTATTTCAAGGATATCCGTGCGCCGTTTGTGTTCTACGATGGCCCCGGCGTGTTCTGGGGCGGAATGCTGATTGGGTTTTTCGTTACGGACGTACTGGTCGCCGAGAAGTGGCGGGCGCACACTCGCAAGATTGTCGGGGTCATCGCGGTGCTGCTCCTGCTCGATTACTGGCCGTATCAGGAGCCGATGAAAGACAATGGCGTTCCGGCGCACACGCTGCAGAACCTGCCGGCGACGTACCGCGCTCTCGAGCAGGATACCGATTGGGTCAAGACCTATGCGTTGTCGGGCCGCTACTTTCATTTGCTGGGGCCCATGTGGGGTGGCAAACCGCAGGTTTACGAGGCATTCTACAACTGGATGTGCCCGCTGGGGACGGGGCTGCTCAATCAGCAGGCGTTGAGTTCCTGGGACAATCATCGGTCGTTTCTGAACCTGCTGGCGGCGCGCTACGTTGTCTTTGATAAATCGGACCCCGGCAACGCGCAGCAGGGTTTGCAGCAGGTGCTGGCCGCGTACCGGCAGACGTTTCCCGTTGTGACCGAGAACGAGGACTTCGTGGTCTTCCGCAACCCGTCCGCCCGGCCCTATGTGACGGGATACGCGCGGGCCTGTCTCTACGACGGTGATATACGCAACTCGCCGGGGTTGGCGCTCGCGCTGGCCGTTCGGGACTGGCCGTTGGTGCACGGGACTGCCAGCCCCGATGCCCTCCTGAAGTACGAAACCATTTACCGCGACGGCAATGCCCCGCCGCCGTTGCGGTTCGGCGAGACGGTGTCCTTGGCCGACGTGCGACTCGTTCGCGAGAACAACGAGTTGATTCACATCCATCTGACCAGCTCGCGCGATTGTCTGGCGGTGATCTCGGAAAGCTATTATCCCTTTTGGAGGGCCGAGTTGGATGGCCGGCCGACGAACGTTTTGCGGGTCAGTTGTGCGGTGATGGGCATCGAGTTGCCCGCGGGCCCGCACGAAATCGTCCTGCGCTACCAGCCGCCGCGGCTGTACGCGGTCGCGGGGGTCGTCAGCCTTGTCGCACTGGTCGGCGGCATCGGCTATGCCTTGCGGAATCGGCGATCGTCACCGCGGTAGACGAGCCTTCCACCAATTGATCGTCTCCGTCAGACCGTTGTCGAGTGGGTACTGACGTTTCCAGGAAGTCTCTTTTCTCAAGCGCGTGTTTGCGGCGACGATGCGCGGGGAATCCTCGGGCGCGTACGGCCGGGTTCCCGTCTTGATCAACTCCGGGCGGCCAATGATCCGGGCGATTTCGGTTGCGATCACCCGAACCGTGACCGGTTCGCCCGAGCCGACGTTGACTGCACCCGTGAGGCGGGCGCACGCCACGGCGCAGACCGCCGACGCGACGTCGGCGACGTGGAGGTAGTCGCGCGTTTGTTCGTTCGGTGGGACGGTGAACGGCTCGCCGCGCAACAGGGTGTTGATGGCGACGGGCACGAAGCGCCGCGGGTTTTCGTGCGGACCGTATTGGTAGAAGAACCGGGTCCAAGCGATTTCCATCCCCGTCTGGCTTCCGAGTTTCAGCAGTTCACGGAACAGTTGCAGTTTGCAGGTGGCGTAAAGGGAGCGCGGACTGGTCGGGCTGGATTCGTCGAGCACGCCGAGATGCGTGTCGTATTCGAAGCAGGTACCGGCGGCCACGAAGCGCGGACAACCGGCGTTCGCCATGGCTTCAGCAAATGCTAGGCTGGCCCGGAGGAAGTCCCGATTCTCGGGCGCGTCGAGGTAGGCGCCGGGCACGACGTACCATGCCAGGTGAATGCACAGGTCGAACGGGGACGGGGGAGGGACGAAGGACGGGTTCAGGAGATCGCCCCGGTCCATCGCGAGTGATGGCTGGATGTCGCGAATGCGCCCGGTATCGGCGTTCGGCCGGACGAGAGCATGGACCGCGTGGCCGGCTCGGACGAGTGCCCGTGCCACGTGGGAGCCGATGAAGCCGGTGGCGCCTGTGAGCAGGACTTTCACAGCCGCGTGCCGTATTGCGCGGTATAGTATTCTTGGAAATCGCCGCTCTTGATTTTGCGCCACCAGGCTTCGTTCCGCGCGTACCAATCGACCGTGGCATCGAGTGCGGCGGGAAAATCGCGCTGGGGGCGCCAGCCGAGGGCCGCCAGCTTGCTGGCGTCCAGCGAGTAGCGACGGTCATGGCCGGGGCGGTCGGCGACGGATTGGATGAGCGACTCCGGCTTGCCCAGTTTGCGGACGATGCGACGCGCGATCTCGGCGTTCTCGACTTCGTTGCCGCCGGCAATGTTGTAGGTCTCGCCCGCCCGGCCGAGTCCGACGAGGAAATCGATCGCGGCGCAGTGATCTTCCACGTGGATCCAGTCGCGGACGTAGCGGCCGTCGCCGTAGAGCGGCAGGGGTTTGTCTTCCAGAGCGTTTGTGATGAACAGCGGGATGAACTTTTCCGGGTATTGGTTCGGCCCGAAGTTGTTCGAACACCGGGTGATGAGTACCGGTACGTTGTGGGTGGTGAAATAGGCAAAGGCCAACCGATCCGCGCCGGCCTTGCTGGCCGAGTACGGATTGCGCGGATTCAAGGGCGAGTCCTCGGTGAAACTGCCGCGCGCGATGCTCCCGTAAACCTCGTCCGTCGAGATCTGCACGAAGGTCTTCACGCCGAATTGTCGCGCCGCTTCGAGTAACGTGAAGGTGCCGAGCACGTCGGTCTTGATAAAATCGTCGGCCCACAGGATGGAGCGGTCCACGTGCGTTTCCGCGGCAAAATTGATGACTACCTGAAAGCCGTCGCGCCAAAGCCGGGCGACGAGTTCGTGGTCGGCGATATCGCCGCGGACGAATTCGTGCCGCTGGGGGTCGGGCAGGTCGGCGAGGTTGTCGAGGTTGCCCGCGTAGCTGAGTTTATCGAGGTTGACAAGGTGCCAGTCAGGATGTGTCCGCAGGGCCCACTTGACGAAGTGCGACCCGATGAAACCCGCTCCGCCCGTGACCAGGACGCGCGTCACAACTTCAGGCCCCGTTGGCGGGCGATGCGGATGCTGGTTTCGAGGAGTTTCTGCGGTGAGCCGCCCGCGTCGGCCCACCAGCCCTCGAGGATTTCGTATGCGAGTTGGTGGCAGGAGATGTAGGCGTTATTGACGTCGGTGATTTCCAGTTCGCCGCGACGGGACGGTTTGAGGGTGCGGATGATATCGAACACGCCGGGGTCGTACATATAGATCCCGATGACGGCGAGATTGGATTTCGGGCGCTTCGGTTTCTCGACGATCCGAGCGACGCGTTTGCCGCGCAGTTCGGCGACTCCGTATTCCTGCGGGTTGGGCACTTCCTTGAGATAGATGCGGGCGCCGCGCTTTTGTTTGCGGAACGCGGCGACGCCGCGGCGGATGTCTTTTTCGATGACGTTGTCACCGAGCATCACGACGATCTTCTCACCGGCGGCGAAGTGTTCGGCGAGGTGCAACGCGTCGGCGATGCCGCCTTCTCCTTCCTGGTGCGTGTAGTTGATGTGCGGCAGGCCGAACGCCCGGCCATTGCCCAGCAGCCGCAGGAAGTCGCCCGCGTCGTTGCCGCCGGTGACGATCAGCAAGTCGCGGATACCGGCATCGACCAGGGTCTGGATGGGGTAGAAGATCATCGGCTTGTCGAAGATGGGCAGCAAATGTTTGTTGGTGATCTTGGTCAAGGGATGCAGCCGGGTGCCCAGACCGCCTGCCAGCACGACGCCTTTCATGGCCGCTGTCTCACCATGGGGCAGACACTAAACAAATGTCCGGCGCAAGTCAACGGTCGCGCCTTCGCGGGAGGTGGCCCGACGGCGCCAGCGGCGGTGTTGCCAGGCGCAGCGGAGCACACCCAATCCATACGTGATGCTCCGGCGGAGGTTGATCGACGAGGCTTCCGGGAAATACCGCGTGGGACAGGAGATTTCGCCGATGCGGAACCCTGCGGCAATCGCCCCGCAGAGTATCTGGTTGTCAAAGACGAAATCATCCGAATACGCGTTGAGCGGCAACGTTTCCAGGACTTGGCGGGTGAACGCCCGGTAACCGGTGTGATATTCCGAAAGCTTTTGCCCCATGAGGGCGTTTTGGAGAAGAGTGAGGCAGCGGTTGGCAATGTACTTGTACCGCGGCATGCCCCCGGCCATGGCGTTTTGCGCGAGGATCCGGGAGCCGAGGACGACGTCATAATGTTTGCTGGCAACCATGTGGACCATGGCGCCCACGAGTCGAGGAGAATACTGATAATCGGGGTGCAGCATGACGACGATGTCCGCCCCCGATTGAAGCGCTTCGCGGTAACAGGTCTTCTGGTTCGCGCCGTATCCCCGATTGCGCTCGTGAACAAAGGTCTTGAGATTCAGTTGCCGGGCAATGGCCACCGTTTCGTCGTGACTGGCATCGTCGACCAACAGGATGTCATCGACCACGTCTTGGGGAATCTCGGCCACCGTTTGCCTCAGCGTTTTCGCGGCATGATACGCGGGGAGGACAACCACAACTTTATTGTTGGCAATCATGTCAAGCGAGTTGCTGTCACGGCGCCCTTGGGACCGGAGCCCGGTCCGGCCAGGCACGAATCATTACTGACTCTCTCCCAGCAATCAAGATGTTTAGTGGCGAGGGGCACGCCGGTGCGTTCAGGAGGACTCTTGGCTTGTTGGGGGGATTGCTATAGGATTCGCGCATGCAACAGACAAGTTTGGTTACGGGTGCGGCTGGATTCATGGGGTCGCATCTCGTCGACGAATTGCTCAAGCGCGGGCATGACGTTGTGGCGCTGGATGATCTGTCGGGTGGCTTTCGCGATAACGTCAACCCGCAGGCGAAATTCATTCAGGGCAGCGTGACGGATGCCGGTCTGGTCGCGCGGGTGTTTCGCGAGGAGCGGTTGGACTACGTGTTTCATCTCGCGGCGTACGCCGCGGAGGGTCTGAGCCACTTTATTCGGCGGTTTAACTACGAGAACAACCTCATCGGCAGCATCAATCTGATCAACGCCTCGGTCAACCACAACGTGAAGTGTTTCGTCTTCACGTCGTCGATCGCCGTGTACGGACGGAACCAGTTGCCGATGGTCGAGGAATTGGTGCCGCAGCCTGAGGATCCGTATGGCGTCTCCAAGTACGCGGTCGAGCTTGATCTTCGGGCGGCCCATGAATTGTTCGGCCTGAATTTCGTGGTGTTCCGTCCGCACAACGTGTACGGCGAGCGGCAGAACATAGGCGACAAGTACCGCAACGTCGTCGGGATTTTCATGAACAACATTCTGCAGAACAAGCCCCTGCCGATTTTTGGGGATGGCGAGCAGACGCGGGCATTCAGTTACATCGGGGACGTGGCCCCGATCATTGCCGGCGCGGTGGATCGGCCCGAGGCATATCAACAGGTGTTCAACGTCGGGGCCGATCAGCCGTACTCGGTCAACGAGTTGGCGCGCGTCGTCTGTCGTGAGCTGGGGGCCGAGTTCGCGCCCCGGTATGAACCGGCGCGCGTCGAGGTGAAGCACGCGTACTCGTCGCACGAAAAGGTTGCGCGGGTGTTCGGCTACCGGCCGCGGTACTCGCTGGAGGAAGGCGTTCGGAGGATGGCCCAGTGGGTGAAGCAGGTGGGGGCGCGTCAGAGCCGGGTGTTTGGCGAACTGGAGGTCGCCAAGAATCTGCCTCCGAGCTGGCAGAGATGATGGAGGACCGGCGTTCCGGTCTCCCGCTTGTGATTCGTGCGCCTAGAAATCGTACTTGCCGCGTCGGTAGTTCCACATGATTTTCAACACATCGAACCCGTATCGGACGGGTTTGAGGTGTGATTTCTCCTCGGCGTATCGGGTGGGGATGGCCAGAATCTTGACGCGGAGGCCTTTCTTGGCGGTCATGAACAGCATTTCGCCGTCAATATGAAACGTATCGGTCAGACGCATGAACGGCACGGTCTCCAAGACTTTGCGTGAGTACAGCATGTAACCGCTGTGGTACTCCGACATCTTCAGTCCCGTCGCCAGATTCTCGAGGGTGGTCAGGGAAATATTTGCCAGCCATTTGTAGAGCGGCATACCGCCCTTCAGCGCGTCCCGGGGGTGCGCCATCCGGGATCCCTGGACCAGGTCGGCTTCGTCGTTTTCGAGGGGGGCCAGCAGGGTTGGGAGAAGTTCGGGTGGGTACTGGCCGTCTGAGTGCAGCAAGGCGACAATATCGAATCCTTCGCTCAAGGCGATTTGGAACCCTGTCTTTTGCGCTTGGGCGTACCCGCGATTGGTCGGGTGATTGACGAGGCGGACGCGGTCGCGTTCCTGGGCGATTTTTTCGACAACGCGGGCGGTTTCATCCCGGCTTCCATCATTGATGACGACGTATGTGGCGTCTTTGCGGTTCATCTCCTCGGGCAACCGCGCGAACACCTGACCAATTGTCTGGGCGGCTTGATAGGCGGGAATCAAAACCATGATCTTCTTGTTCTTGCTCGTCATGCCCGGGTCTCTCCTCAAGATGTTGGCGGCAAGCTGTATCCAACCAGCGGCTGACCGAATCTACAGACTGGTGTTTTTTTTGTCCACTTCATTCACGTACGCCCCAGATGCGGCGGGCCGGGTGCGGCTCAGCCGGGCCAGTCGCCGTGACCATCATTGTTCCCGCCGGTAGACCCACCACCCGGAGGGGTCGCGCATGGGTGGTGAGAATCGCCGGAGATAGGGACGAAACTCTTCGACGTAATCTTTCATCCACGCCGGGTTTGGCAGCACGATCAACTGCGTGTTCGTGGGCAGGTACTCCCAAAAATACTCGTAGCTGGGCGGATAGCCGTCCATCGCTCTCTCATGCAGCCCCATCAAGAAATGGTAGAGCTTGCCGTCGGCCAGCAGCGAAGACAACGGGTCGCCGGGAAAATAGATCGTGTCCGGGTATTGCTTGGCCAGCTCGTAGGCTTTTTGCGCTGGATTGTACGGCAATACCTCCAGCGTGCGTGACAGAGCGGTGGGGGTGATGAATGCGGTATACGCAAAGCACACCGGCAGGAGACCCAGCAGCACTTTGGCGATCCATTGCGGGAGGCGGAGACCGGGTGCAGCGGACTCGGTGGCGCATTTGACCAGGCCGAGCGCGGCCCCGGCGGCCAGGAAATAAACCGCCGGACTTTGGTCGTTCGAATCGCCTCCCACGCCGATTCGGCAAATGATCGAGGTGGGGATCATGACGCCTCCCACGATGGTGGTCAGGAGCCAGGGGTTCTGGGTGACCCACTGTTTCACCCGCGACAGCCCGCTCCCGGCCGTCCGGTGAAACTGATACGCCCCGTACACAATCACGACCGACAGCGGAATGACTGCGGCGTACAGAAGGAGTCGGGCCGCCACCAGAAGGAAGAACAGGTTGTCCAAGGGTCGTTCGGCGCGCCGGCCCGTGGTCGGATGGTTCAGGGGATGATGGAGGTGTTTCACAAACATGTTGAAGATGAGTGCCCGAACGTCGTTGAGCGCGAGGAAGACAAGCGACACGCACACTCCGGCGATAAAGATCCACAGTGTATACCGCAGGGCGCAGCGCCGGCCGTCGGCGAGCCAGACGTAGGCGATCAGGCCGGGCAGGATGGGCACCATTGTTTGTTTTGTCCAGACGGCCAGCGTTGCCAGCAATCCCGACACGATGAAAATCGGGGTGCTCTCGGGGTGTTTCCGCAAACCCAGCACGGCGCAGGCGCAAGCGCACAACCCCAGAGCGGGAGCATCGGCGTGGACGGAAAACCCAGAGTAGCTCAACGGCGAGGACAAAAAGCTTAGAAAGCAGAAGCAGACGAACGCTCCCAAGCCGAACAGTTTGGCGAGCATCCCCGTGCCCTGTTGGAGCAGCAGCCAGAGAACTGGACCGAAGAAACAGATCAGGCCAATGAGGCTGGCGATGATGATGGCGGCGGTCGGAGTATTGGCCAGCGTCGCCGGGAGGTAGGCGTACGCGGCCATCGGGCCATACATAAAGTTCATGGCCGGGCCCGCATCGGGTTCGTAGTACAGCTTGTAGCCGTGCGTAATCGCGAAGGTCGGCGTGAGCCGCGCGCCGTTCCAATCCCAAAACGGCGCGTGTAGGACCCTCATCAGCAGGGCCTCGGTCAGCACGAGCGTCGCCACCGGTACGATGGCGGCGATCACCCGGGAAAGCATGTCGTTGCCGGCGGATCGGAGGAATAAATAGATTCCCAATCCCACCGCGAGGATCATCGCGGCATGAAGAATGACGGCCACAGTACCCGGGCTCATAACCAGTTGGTTCTCATGATACGCTGTTCAGTCAATGGGCTCGAGCGTCGTGAATCGCCAGGGCGCAAAAGTGGGTGGATTCTATCCTTTGTGCAGTTCGTCACAAGCCTTTTGTTGCCGGGTGTGTGGTCATGAGTCTGGTTTTCGTCGGTGCCGCAGGGGCTGGACAGATTTGGGCAGAATGCGTATGCTCGGAGCCCGGTGAAGGTTCTCAATCAACAGCGCGTGCTGGAAGCGCGTGGAGACAGGGCCAATGGCACAGAAAACTAGGATCTTGGTGACGGGCGGAGCCGGGTATTTGGGCTCGACGCTCGTGCCGTTTTTGCTGGAACAGGGTTATCGGGTGACGGTGCTGGACAGCATGGTGTACCGGCAGAACAGCCTCTTGTCGTGCTGTGCCAATCCGGATTTTGACGTCGTGCGGGGTGATTGTCGCGACGAGACGTTGGTGAAAAAGCTGGTGGCGAGTGCCGATGTGATCATCCCGCTGGCGGCGGTGGTCGGCGCCCCGTTGTGCGCGCGGGACCCGCTCTCGGCCGTCAGCATCAACCGCGATGCGGTTCGCCTGATGGCCCAGCTCCGCAGTCCGCAGCAGCTCCTGCTCATCGCCACGACCAATTCGGGCTACGGGGTGGGGGAGAAAGGGACACACTGCACCGAAGAGAGTCCGCTGCGACCGATCTCCGTTTACGGGCGCACGAAGGTGGAGGCGGAAGAAGCGGTGCTGGCGTCCGGTGACACGATCAGCTTTCGTCTGGCGACCGTGTTCGGGGTGTCGCCCCGGATGCGAACCGATTTGCTGGTAAACGATTTCGTGTATCGGGCCGTGTTTGATCGCGCGGTGGTGCTGTTTGAATCGCACTTCAAGCGCAATTACATTCACATCCGGGACGTCGCGCGCGTGTTCGCCCACGGCGTCGCCCATTACGACAAGATGAAGGGGCGTCCGTACAATGTGGGGTTGTCCGACGCCAACCTGTCCAAGCTTGAGTTGTGCGAGCGGATCAAGAAGCACATCCCGAACTTCGTGTTTGTGGACTCGCCGATTGGCGAGGATCCCGACAAACGCGACTATATCGTCAGCAACGCGCGGATTGAAGGGACCGGTTGGGCGCCGCAGCATTCATTGGATGACGGAATCCGCGAGTTGATCAAAGCCTATCAGATCATCAAGAACAACCAATACGCGAATTTCTAGGGAGAACTCGAGACGAACATGATGCCGGATGCCGGAGACCACCTTTTGATAACGGGCGCCACCGGGTTTCTGGGAAACCATTTGCTGCCCGTCCTGCGGGCGCGCTATCCCCAGGCGCAAATCACCGGGGTGTGTTCGCGGGATTACGACCTGCTCGACCCCCGGCAGGTTGAGGCGATGTTCGCCAAGCTGCATCCGACAATTGTGGTTCATCTGGCGGCGTACTCGGGCGGCATCGAGGCGAACCGAATGTTTCCGGCGGATTTTTTCCATCGCAATCTGCTGCTGATGGAAAATGTATTCCACGGGTGCGCGACGCGGGGGGTCCGGAAGTTGATCTATCCCATGGGCGGTTGTTCCTATCCCAATACGGCGGTTTCACCCATTGATGAATCACAGATGTGGAACGGTTATCCCGTCGGGACCAGCGCGGGCTACTCGATGGCCAAAAAAATGGGGTTGGTGGCGGCCGATGCCTATCGCCAGCAACAGGGATTGAACAGCGTGGTGTTGGTGCCGGGAAACATGTACGGCGAATATGATAACTATCATCCCCGCGATTCCCACGTGATCCCCGGTTTGATCCGCCGGTTCTACGAAGCAAAAGTCCAGGGCTTGCCTTCGGTCGCGTGCTGGGGCACGGGCAAACCGACGCGCGACTTTGTCTATGCGGGCGACGTGGCCCGACTGTTCCCGTTCTTTATCGAGAACGACGGAGAACGCGGTCCCGTCAACATTTCCAGCGGCACGACCACGCGGATCAGCGAGTTGACCGTGCTGGTTGCCGAATTGATCGGGTACCAAGGGCAACTGGTGTGGGACGCGTCGAAACCGGACGGCCAGATACACAAGATTTTCGGGGTGGAGAAGCTGCATTCTCTGGGACTCTCGTGCGACACGCCGTTGCGGGAGGGGCTCAAGCGGACCATTGATTGGTTCGTCGCCAACGTGGACAAGCCGGGAGCCGTTCGTCTATGAGGGTTCTGATCGTCGGAGCATATGGGTTTGCGGGCTCTGCCTTGGTGCGGATCTTCTCGCAACTTGGTCACGATTGCGTCGCCATCGACCTGAATAACTATGCGGCGATGGTTGGAGCCGAGGGCGATGTCCTGATCAATGCCAACGGCAATTCGGCCAAGTATCTTGCCGAACGCGATCCGGTTGGCGAGATCGACCGTTCGGTCAAATCGGTCATGCAAAGCTGCGCCGATTTTTCGGCGGACAGGTACGTCTTGCTGTCGAGCGCCGACGTCTATCCGAGCACGAGTAATTCGCAATTGAATTCGGAACGCACCGAAATCGCCGTGGAGAAACTCAGCGCCTACGGTCTCAACAAGTATTTGGCAGAGTGCGTCGTGCGGAATCGGCGTGCTCGCTGGCTGATTGTGCGGTTGGGCGGTTTACTCGGTCCTGGTTTGCGGAAGAACCCCATTTTTGATCTGCTCACGGGACAGCCACTGCGGGTTCATCCCGACAGTGAGTTCGGCTACATTCACACCGAAGAGGTCGCCCGGATCATCGCCCATTTGCTTCAACAAAAGATCGTGAACGAGGTGTTCAATGTGTGCGGTTCCGGCATGGTGAGCGTGCGGGAGATGGCGGCCTGGGTGGGGCGGGCAGTGGAAGCCCCCGATCCCTCGCTGCCCCGGATTCGGTACGAGATCGACAACAAAAAGTTGGCCACGTTTTGGCGGATCCCGTTGAGTTCCGCAACCGCCAGAGAATTCATCACGTCATGGCAGGGGGCGCATCAGAATCCCTAATCGGCGGCAGCGGGCTGATGCCGCCGGCGCTGCTCCTGGTCGGTGGACGCGGAACGCGTCTGGGTTCCGTATGCGATAAGCTGCCGAAGCCGCTGCTGCCCGTGGCGGGCAAAGCATTCTTGGAGCACATTGTCCACTGGCTCGTGAACCAGGGCGTCCGGCGGTTCTTCTTCCTGACGGGGCATCTTGGCGAACAAGTGGCCGATTACTTTGCCGGGCGACCCCTGCCCGGTGTCACCTATTCTTTCGTGCAGGAACGGATGCCGCTGGGCACCGGTGGCTCCGTGCGGGCGGCATTGGGGTACACGGGCTTGCGGGAGCGGTTCCTCCTTCTCAATGGCGACTCCTTCGTGCCCTTTCCGGTCGCGCGCCTGGTGGAGGCGGCCAAGCCCTGTGCGGGCGCCCTGCTGGCGGGAGAAGTGCGCGAGGGTGGACGTTACGGCAGCTTGGAGGTGAGTTCCGAAGGGATCCTGACGGGTTTTGCGGAAAAACGTGGGGGAGGGGCACCGCGACTCCTGGTGAATCTGGGGGTGTATTGCCTTGGTCCCGAGTTATTCTGGCGGTTTCCCGAAGGCCGGCCGTACTCGATTGAGACGGACTTCTATCCGGCGTGGATTGCCGCCGGAGAGAGACTGGCAGTGATCAAGGTCCACTGCAACTTCATTGATATTGGCACTCCCGAAAGTCTCCAAGAGGCAGAAAAGTTCGTGACCGATCTCCAGGAGAAGGGGATAATGTGAGCCCATGATTATCACCCGGTCACCTCTTCGCGTCAGCTTTCTCGGGGGTGGTAGTGATTTTCCTTCTCATTTCAGGGTTCATGGTGGCGCGGTCTTGGCGACCGCCATCGATCGGTATGCTTACGTGACCGTGGCGCCGCTCAGCGGGAAGTTCCACGGTTGCCGCTACAAACTGTCCTACAGCAAGGTCGAAGTCGCCTCGTCGCTGGATGAGATCCGTCATCCGGCCATCCGGGAAGGCATCCGGCTCGCCTGCCCGGACGCGGAACTGGAGATGCACTATGTGGCGGACTTGCCGGCGGGCACCGGATTGGGAAGCAGTTCTTCGTTTGTGGTGGCGCTGCTCCAGGCGTTGTATGGTTTTCGGAACCGGCTCGTCGCGATGGAGCAACTGGCCCGGGACGCGATTCGGATTGAGCGGGTCGAGTTGGCTGAACCCGGCGGGGTTCAGGATCAGATCTTGGCGGCCTACGGGGGGTTCAACCTGATCACGTTCAGCGGTGAGAACGATTTCGAGGTCCAACGCATCCCGCTTTCGCAGGGCCGGCTGCAGGAGATAGAAGACCATTGTCTGTTGTTATACACGGGCATGACCCGCAACAGTGGCGAGGTGCTGATGGAGCAGTCGCGGCGCAACACCGATGGGAGCAATGCGAATTCGTTGTGCAGTCTGGCTGACCTGGCGCGCCGGGGTGCGGAGCACATCGCGAGCGACCGGCCCATTTTGGATTTCGGTCACCTGTTGCACGAAGGTTGGCTGATCAAGAAACAACTCGCGCCGCTTTCGCTGCCGCAGATCGACAGCATCTACGAGGCGGCGCTCGAGTTGGGCGCCACGGGTGGCAAATTGTTGGGAGCAGGGCGGGGCGGGTTCCTGTTGGTATGGGCGCCGGCCGAGAAGCACGCCGCCATTGCGGAAGCAGCGGAACAAATGACGCCCTTGCGGATCCGGGTTGCGACATCTGGTGCAACAATCATCCACGCCAGCGCGTGATTCCCGAAGGCCAACACGAACGTATGAACCGAGACCACGTTACCGTCATCATCGCTTGTTTTAACGAGGAGGACACGATCCAGGAATGTCTGCGGCGAGTCGTGCAGGCGATGCCCGGCGCGGAGATCCTGGTGATCCATGGCGGCCGCGACAAGACGGCCGAACGGGCCCGCGAGCTGGCCGCCCAGCATCCGAACATTCGCGTGTTTCGGCATTATGGAGACTCCGGCAAAGGCCACGCCATCAAGACGGGCATAACCATGGCGCAGTACGATCTCATCGTTCAATTTGATGCCGACATGCAATTTCTGCCCGAAGAAACGCCCAAGCTGTTGGAACCGATCCTCGAGGGGCGGGCCGATGTGGTCTTCGGCGCCCGGTTCATGAAGGAATCAAACGTCGAGAACTATCGGTTCAGTCTGTTCCGCGTGCTGGGCAATCGCATCGTCAACGGCTATTTCTCGTTGTTGACCGGTCAATCGATGTATGACGTGACCACCGGTTTCAAGGCATGGACGCGCCGGGCTATCGAGGACATTGATTTCCGCGACAATCACTTTCTTTACGAGGCGGAGATTGCCATCAAGTGTTGCCGTCGCGGACTGAGACTTGTCATGGTTCCGATCACCTACCACAATCGGATGGGCGGCATTTCCGGCCACGGCAGCGGCCTGAAAGGCACCTACAGCGTCATTGTCACCGGCTTGCGCATTCTCTACTGTGCCACCTTGTGGCAACTGGGTTGGAAGCGCTGACGAGGCCATGTGAAGGCTTGCGCGCGCAACGAGGGGTCATCATACTAATCGCAAGGCTGCCCAAGCATGAAGAAAGTCGCGCCCCGACCCGAAGCTGGGATTCCCACCCGCAGTGAATCGTTGCGTTCCGTGTTTCTGTTCCTGGGTGGGTACGCCTTGTTCTTTTGGGGATTGGCTTGCTGGAAGGCCGCGATGCTCAACTCCGGCACTGGCGAAACGGCCATCATTGTCCACGGGCTATGGTCAACTCTCCACTGGAAGTTCTTTTGGCACAACGCGTACGGCATGTCTTATTTTGGCGACCACGGCGGGTTTATCTTGCTGCTGCTTGTCCCGTTCTATGCCTTGTTCCCAAGTCCATCGACCGTCCTGCTCCTCCAATCGGTCTCCATCGCAGCCTGTGGCGTCCCGGTGTTTCTGATCGCCCGCCGGGTGTTGGACGATCGATTTGCCGCGTGGTGCTTGATGCTGGCCTTCCTGTTCTTTCCAACCATTGTCTCACAGCACGTGAACCAAACCCACGAAACTCAGTTTATCCTCCCTTTCCTGCTGTTCACGTATTATCTCTATGAGACCCAGCAGTTCGGCTGGTTTTTGGCCTTCACAGTCGTGTCCTGCCTCGGTAAGGAAAACGTGCCGTTGACGATCATGATGTTCGCCGGGTTGGCGGCTCTCCAACGGCGAGGCTGGAAATGGATAGTTCCGCCTCTCGCGATCAGCGTGGCAACGCTGGGACTGACGTTCAAGGTCATCATGCCGTACTTTCGGGGGAACCGGCCGTATCGCACCTTTGGGTACTTCGGGTCGCTGGGGCACACGCCCATGCAGGTGATCGGAACCGTGCTCACGACGCCCAGCGTCTGGTTTAACCAGACCAACATTTTCTTCCTGCTGGAGTTGATTCAGCCGCTGGTATGGGTTCTTCCTTTCCTTTCGCTGCCCGTCATTCTGGCGTTGCCGGATTTGCTGGTAAACCTGGTGGTGCAGAACGATGCGCTGAAGGTGATTCGCTGGCATTACAATATGACCGTTGGCGCCTTCCTGGTGGTGGCGACGGTGTATTCGGTGAAGAAGGCCAACAATTGGCTGACGAGGCGTTACGGCGCCGCTCGGTATCCTGCTGGGTTGGGGGTGTTGCTGGTTTGTATGTGCGTCTCGCAGTGGTTTCTGTGGATCAATCCGAATGAGTACCGGCCGTCTCCGTATCGTGACGCCCTGATCCAGGCACTGAACCTGGTGCCGAAGGACGCGTCGGTTCTGGTGCCCAGTTCGCTCCTGGCAACCGCGGCTTCGCGTCGGCATGCCTTGAATCCGCAGTATTTGTTGTATATCGAGCCACATCCTCAAATGATCTTCGATTACAAGTACCTGGTGTTGGATATGAACGAACGCGACCAGCCGATTCCTCCCAAACTTGTCGAGATATTGGCCTCCAACCCATCTTACCAACTCTTGTTCAACAAGGAGAACGTACTCGTGTTCCGCCGCAACGGCGAGGAGGTTGACGATGAGGTGCTCCGTTGAAGCGCCGCGACTCTGACACTGCCGAGAACGCCGGACCAAGCGCCGCCGGGAGGTCCATGTCGGCTCCGAGTTCGCGCGGGCGGCTGGCTGGCTGGGCGGTATTTTTCGGCCTGCTGGCGTTCCTGATCCACCTGCCGTTTACCTTTCACTACGGCCTGTATCTTGGTTCCGACCTTGCGATCGTTTATCTGACCCCGTTGCGGATGCTTCGGGGTGAGTTCTCCATTTACCTGTGGGGACAGGATTACATGGGGTTGGGTCCCGTCGATTTTATCACCGCGGGGTTGTTCAAGGTGTTCGGCCCGTCGATTCCGTTGGCGGACATGGTGACTCTGTTCGCGTGGAGCACCGGGATTTGTCTGGTGGTTGCCTATGTCGGACGCTGTTTCGGCAAGAAGGTGATGATTACCTGCGGGGCCGTGTTGGCGGTGGGGGTGCCGTACTTCATCAAGTTCAGCACGCAGGTTTACGGGACGCAATACAACATGATCCCGCTCGCGATTGGGGGATACCTGTGGTTGGCGGTGCTGTTGGTCGAGCGGGGCGGACGGAGCTGGCTGTGCGCGTTGACCGGCCTGATCATGGGGTGGAACTGGTACGCCGACAAACTGGTGGCGAGCGTGTGGGTCTCGATTGGGATCACGTTTGTTTTGTTCGTCGAAGGGCGCGCGTTTTTGCGTGAGTTCTGTCGTTCCAAGATGGCGGCGTTCACGCTCGTTGCGTTTTTGATCGGCTACAGTCCGGAGCTGCTGTACCAACTGGGTGTGATCACCGACCGCTACGGTCACGTCGAGAAGGGGTCGCATTTCTTCTCGTTGGCGTCGCCCCAACTCATGGCGCAGAACTGGTACATGTTGTTTCGTTGCATCCCGACGTACTTCGATGCGGACCCGTTGAGTCGCTCCACGAACGGGGTCCATTACCTGAACCACCTGGAGAACTGGGAGAGTTTTCCCCTGAGCGCAGCGGATACGATCGGGTTGATCGTCGCGTTCATCGTCATCGCATACGCCTTGCGGTCGGCACGGGAGAGCTATCAGCGCAAGGATTTCCAGGTGTTCATGCTCGCGATTTGTCCCTTCGTGAATGCGGTGTTGGTCGTCATTTCTCCGCGGGCCGGCGGCGGGTATTACGGTATGCGACGCTACATTCTGACCGCGGGCGTGGTCCTGGTGGTGTGGACGGGAATTTTGCTGGCCCGGAGTCTCGAGGCCAAGACGTGGAGAGTTTACGGTGTGGTGCTGTTGATGTTCCTCATTTCACTCTATCATCAGGGAGCGATGCTTCAGTTCCCCGACGAGCTGGCGGATTACAAGAAAACCGTCAAAGACATCGAGCAGCACGGGTACAAATACGGACTGACCTGGTATTCCTATGCCCACACGTTGACGGCGCTGAGCAATGAGAAGGTCATTTTCGGAATCTTGGATCGGAAGTTTGAGTGCCCCTACCAGCAGACGGTTCTCGCCCAGGACGTGGTGGTCTTTGTGTGGCCGGTCACCAACCCGCCACCCTTCGAATCGGCCCAGAAGCTATTCTACGGAAGCGTGATCATGAAGTCCGATTCCACGCCGAGATTCCTGCCGGCGCGGCTGAATGTTTTCGGTGCCGATTATCAACAGATTGCCCAGCCGATTATCGACGGCGAACTTGCCTGGGCCCCCTACCAACGCCTGAAATAGCCGGCCGACGTAACCCTTTGGAAACGCGCCGTGGTGGAGGCGATGAATCGGGCCGTGGCGCTCAGGTGCGGTCTGACGCTTGTCGGAACTGAGACTGGACGACCGCCAACAGCTCCTCGCGGCCCACGGGAACGTTCCCCATCTTCCGACATTCGACGGACGCCGAGCAATTCCCCAGGAACGCCGATTCCATAATGGAGGCTCCGGCTGCGAGAGAGCAGGCGATCGTGGCCAGCATGGCGTCGCCCGCGCCCATGGGATCCAAGGGTGCACCGGCAAACGACGGAAGGTACTCCGCCCGCAACCGCTTCTTGATTTCGTGCACGGGAAGGAGCTTGGATTCTTCTCCCAAGGGGGCGCCCTCCGTGTCGAAGATCATCAGGCCGCGCTCCGCCAGGGTGATGACGAGCGACTGGTTGCCCGTTTGCGTCATAATCATCGCGCCCAGGTCGGCAATCCCGCTGTCCCGGTCGCACAACGCGAGCCGCGCTTCGCGCTCGGACGGCGTGGCCACGGTGATGCCCTTCAAGCGCGTCACGTTGCCCAGTTGGCTGCTGCATTGGACGTCGCCGACCACCGGGATGTTGCGCTGCTTGCCGAGGGTGCACAAGACTTCCAACAGCGACTTCGTGATCACCCCGTAACCAAAATCGCAAATGACGATTGCATCCGCCGTTGCCCCGGCCGTTTCGACCTTCTCTTTGAGTTGGGAGGCGATCGCGATGTCCAAGTCGAAGTCGCGGAACTGGTTGACGTTCAATAATTTCTTGCCCTCGGACAAATACCGGGTCTTGGTGGTCGTCGGACGCGCGCTGTCAACCACCACGTCGGCCGAAACGGCCCGGCGCTTCAATTCGGTGCGAACAAACTCGCCGTCCGCATCGTTCCCGACGACGGTGCAAAAGTGCGCGCTGCCGCCCAAACCGTTGATGTGGCGCGCGACAATCCCCGCGCCTCCCAGAAAAATGTCGGACTCCAGCGGCTTCACCACGAGGACGGGCGCGTCGGCGCTCATGCCGAGACGATCACAGTGCACGTACGTGTCCACGATCGCGTCCCCCACCACCAGCACTCGTTTGCCGCGCATCCGGTCCACTGTCTGGTGCACGCCCGACTCGGTGATGCCGTGGCGCCGAAAGAACGCGTGGACAGGCTCGACCCCCGGTTCCAGGCGGTCCCTGAGATCCTCGATGATTCTGGTGGAGGAGTAGACGACGTCGCCCGAGCTAAAGCGCATTTGACCGCCGTAGGACTCGACGAGTTGGCGTTCGCGGCCGATCCGGCCGGTATGAACGTTCTCGAATTCCTTGCCCTTGACGTAAATGTTCGGCTTCAACAGTTCCAAGATTGGCCCGGCCCACTCGTGGTCGTCGATCGTCACAAAATCCACCAATTCCAGTGCGGCAAGGTTTTCGGCACGGAGGTCTTGGGGGACATACGGACGCAGCGAACCTTTCTTGACGACGTCGTCGGCGCTCACGGAAACCACCAACACGTCGCCCTGTTGCTTGGCCCAAGCGAGATGGCGCAGATGGCCCGGATGCAGGATATCGAAGCACCCGTGGCATTGGACCACGACTTTGCCTTCGGTCTGGGCCTGCTTGACGAGGTCGCGTAACTGGTCGATGGAGACAATCTTCTTGTGGTAATTCATGGCTTTCGCGGTACCGCGGCAGGAGATGGTTGACGTGAGATGATGGGGATGGCTCCCTTGCGACGGACTGCCCGATTCAGGCTGAAGATCGCCCGCACAACGTTGAGCACGTTCTTGGGCTTCAACGCGGTGGATTCCCCTTGGAACCGGGGCAAATCGTTCACGCCTACTTCGACGTACGAACAGCCCGCCTTCAGGAGTTTCACGACGGCCTCGGCTTGATAGGCAAAGCCGTTCGTCACGATGGTGATGCTGTTCAACAAGTCCCGCGGGAACACGACGCAGTGATTGTAGTAGTGCACCGACAAGCCAAAGCAGGTGTTGATGATCTTGGTGAACGTACGCGAGCCCAGGCGGCGCCCCCAGGAACGAAACTGGGGATTGGCAATGTAGGGGATGACCAGATCGGCCTGGCCGATCCGATCCAGAACCACGCCGATGCCTTCGGCCGGTACCGCGTTGTCGCCGCAGATTCGAACCACGTACTCCTTACGAGCCCGAACGGCTCCGCTCTTAAACGCGCCGCCAAAGCCCAGGTTCTTGGGATTGTGAACGACTTGGATTCTGTCCGCCGACGCGGCCAATTTCTCCATCACCTCGCCGGTGCGATCGGTGCTGCCATCGTTGACCAGGATCATTTCGTAATCGTCCAGCCGCCCTTGGATTGCCGAGCGGATGGAGTCCACGGTTGCGTTGATATTCCCCTCTTCGTTCAGGGCGGTGACAACAAAAGAGACGGTTGGTTTGACGGCGGAAGAATTCATACGCGGGTGTCGACTATACCCTTTCCCGGACCGCTTGGCAATATATGGTCACTCGCCAAATGCATGAATGGCCCCCGACAACGGCTTCCCCGTCCGATTCACGACGGTTGTCCCGTTCCTCGGCCGGGATCGGGGTGGTTGGTGGCTCTTGTCAGGAAGTTCTGGATGGCTTCGCGCACCGGGGTAAACCGCAGCCCGGTGGCGGCGCTGAATTTGCTGGGGTCAAGGTACGTTTTCAACGGCCGAAGATCGGAGAAACCCAGGGTTTCTTGAGGTCGTTCGATGACCTCGACCTGACCGCCCAGCATCCGCAAGAACTCCCGGGCAAGATCAGCCCGGCTGAAAAACTCGGGATTGGCCACGTTGTACACCCCCGAGAGTCCCCGGGCGCAACCCAGCAGAATCGCCCGCGCGACATCGCTGACCAGCGTGGGCGAGAAGACCTGTCCTTGGATGCAAACCACCGACCGCCGCTCGGCTGCCGCAGCGTGCCATTCGGTGAACAAATGCGACTCAGTCGGGTCGTCGCCGATCACTTTGTCCAATCGGATGACCAGGCCGCGGGGCATCTTTTCCCGGATCAACTTTTCAACCGTGACCTTTTGCCTGCCGTATTCGTTGATCGGGCAGGGGGCCGCATCTTCGGCGTAGTTTCCGGTCGAGCCGTCGAACACGAACCCGCTAGAAAAGAAAACCGGGGTGACTCCGAGCAGGTCGAGGTCCCACAACAGTTGGATCGTGTTCACCACGTTGACGTAACGGCTGAGTTCGCGTTCGCTCTTGCACCGGTCAAGTTGATTGACGCCGGCGCAAATCACCGCGAACGCCGGGCCTCCGGCCGCGAGAAACGACGGCGTCAAACAATCAGCAATCCGATCCTGTTGCAGGTCAAACTTCACGAGGCCGGGGTGCCTCGTCGTCGTCTCCGTGCCGATGACCGGGTAACCCGCCGCCTGACAATGCTGTAACACATGCCGGCCGACGAATCCCGATGCGCCGATAATCAGGAACCTCATAAATTGATCTCGATTCGCGCCTCCCGAAAACGGCGATCCCTAGGTCTTGTTCCAGTTGTCGACGGACCGGGCCAGTTCGTTCATGAAACTGCGCACGGCAACAGGGTCGGTTTCCACAGGAGCCCAAGGGGCAAAAATCGTGTCGGCCCGGTCGAACGGGCCATTGGTGATCTCGTGGAACACCACGTAGTCGGAGTGGATCAGCAAGGTGTGATAATACGGATCGGCCAGCCGATAAAAGAACTTGCGCCCGGTCGAATAATCGCCCATCGGCACGACTTCGATGATCCGGGCCGCTTCATCGAACAAGACAATGTCCACCGCGCCGCGAACGATGTGGAACGACTCGGACTTGGCCGCGTGCTTGTGGGGGCGCACGTAGCAGTCCCGGGCGTGGACGATCAACATTTCGTGGAGTGGATCGCCCACGTTCTTGTGCGCGCAGAGACGGATGCGTTTGCGTGGGTTCCCGAAAGCCCGTTTCACCAGAAACTCGATGTCCTCCCGGTCCACCTGGACGATCGGGTCCTCGGCGTACAGCACTTCCGCGTTATGTTCCCGAAACCGCATCATGTTTTCAGGGCATGTCGGCTGGCGGGGAAGATCGACGCGAACGCGCCGCCCGTCCGGACAAACGCCTGGTTCTTTTGGATCACTTTTTCTTCGCTTTCGACCGCCACGGTCAGCAGACACAGCTTGACGTCCCGTTCCACGAGCGAAGCCGAGCCGAGAATGGGCAGCTTGGAACCCGGCATGAACAAGCCCCGCTTGTTCGGATTGTCGTCGGCCACAAAATCGATGTGCTTCTTCAACCCCAGCAGGTTGATAAAGGTTGCCGCCAGGTGTCCGGCGCCAAAGATGGCGACCGGTCCCTGCGTCTTCCGGTGCTGCGTGAGAAACTGTCGAAACTGTTGACGCTGGCCGGCCAACCCGGCGGCGAACCTGTCCGCCCGCTGCAGTTCCCGGTCGGCCCGCGCGGCTTCGCGGGCGGGGTTCGGATCGATTCGCGCCACGCCCAGCAGGCAGTTCTCCAGCGTGTAGGGAAAACACTCATACGAAACGAGCGAGAAGCCGCACTGGGCAAAGCACTGGCGGAACGTGACCGGGGTGAAATACAACACGTGCTCCTCCCACAACATGCTGTAATCGCAAAGGTCCAGCGCTTTCTCGGCCTCCGGTATCTCAATCACCACGTAGCCGTCGGGTTTGGTGAGTTCCTTCAAGGCGGCGGCGAACTGCAAGGGCCGATGGGCGTGCTCAAAGATGTGGCGTACCAGCAACACGTCGACTCGTCCGCGGTTTGCCGCGATGCGCCGGGCCGACTCGGGAGTGAGCCGTTTCTGCAAGGTTTCCACGCCGGTGCCCTGCTCCGTGACCCCCAGGTCGGCCTGCGGGTCGAGCCGCCATGTCGAGGTAAACCCGCGCTTACGCATCCGGCGGAGCAACGAATCGTCCTTGAAACTGATCCCCGCGAACGTGGCCGAACCCGTCAGCCCCGGTAATCGGGCAAGCTTGTCGGCGACCGTGTCGAGGTGGCCCTCCGGCTCCGTGTACGTGATCCAGTCGACCCGGGGACGCAGTTCCTCCGCCGGCACGGGCTGGGTTGTCTGAACCAAGCCACACGCCCGACATTGTTCGAGCACCATGGGAAACGTGGCTTCGGGATCGGTGACCACCTTGGGGAACCGGTTGCAGATCGGCTGGGGTCCGAAGTCAATCAGCGTTTCCACTGCTTGTTGGCCGCAAAGCTGGCAGGTTTTCATTTCCGGAGCTCGGCTCGAACCGTTTTCCCGATGCCGTCTTCCAGACTGTGAAAGTTGAAATCGGGAAACAACCGCGTCAGTTGACGGTTGCGGAATCCGTGGTCGACCTTGGGACGGGACCGGGGCCGCGAAATGATGGTCGTCGGAGCACAGCGGCAGACGATGTCCGCCGCCTGGCGAAAGGTGCAGGGCCGGCCGCTGACGATGTTGAGCACGCCGTCGTGGTCGTGAAACACCAGCCGTACCGTGAGTTCGACGACGTCGTCGACGAAGATGAACTCCCGTTTCTCATCGCCTTCGCCCCAGAGCGTGATTGGCTCTCCACGGGCCGCGGCGTACACAAACCCAGCCGGTCCGTACGACTTGCTCGTGTCGCCAGGGCCATAGACCAACGGGGGACGGATCGCCACGAATCCCGTCGGCAACGCCTTGCGCAGCACGCATTCCGAGGCGAATTTCGCGGTTCCGTAGTACGAGGTTGGACGCACCGGCGTGTCTTCGGTGATCTGCTCGTCGTGACGCTCCTCGCCGTAAACGGCGGCGGAACTGAAGAACACGAACCGCCGCACCGGATGCGACGGGAGCAGGCGCGCCACGTTGACCGCCATGTTCATGTTTTGGGAAAACGCGTCGAGTGTATCCCCCCACTGGCGCTTGACGCCGGCAGTCATCACCACTGCCGTCTGTGGATCGAACAACTCCGCCAGGCTTTCCGCGGCACGTGGTTGAGCGAGGTCCAGACCCGGGAACGAAAAACCGGCGAGTTCGAGGCGGGGATACTGCCGGCGGAAGGCCGCCTCGAGGCGACTGCCGATGAAGCCATTGTGGCCGAGCAGGATGATCCGACGCAGGTCCATCTTTCAATTCATGGTGAGCACGACGCGGCCCGCTTCGCCGCTCCGCACCACGCCCAGCGCCGTGTTGATCTTTTCCAGGGGGAACCGATGCGTGATCAACGGGTCGAGTTGCAGTTTGCCACGCTGGTGGAGCCGCAGATAGCGCGGGATGTCGACGGTCGGGTTGGATTGGCCGCCTTCGCAGCCCGTCAGCACCTTGCCGAAATGCAGCGGCAGCGAATGGATGGTGATGTCTTCATCGTGGCGCGGCACGCCGACGAGAATCGCGCGACCCTGTGGCGCAGTCAGTTCGTAGGCCAACTCGATGAGCTTGACGTTGCCGGTGTTCTCGACGGCCACGTCCACACCTTGTGGTCCAACGATCTTCCGGATCTCCGTGCGCAGGTCGGTCGTCTTGCCGTTGAGCGTGTGCGTCGCCCCAAACCTCCGGGCAAATTCCAGTTTGCTGTCGTAGATGTCGATGGCAATGATCGGGTCGGCGGCCACGAGCACCGCGCCCTGCACGACGTTCAGCCCGACGCCGCCGCAGCCGAAGACCGCGACCGACTGCCCGATTTTCACTTTCGCATCGTTGTTGATGAGGCCGAGGGCGGTCGTCACGGCGCAGCCCATCAACGCGGCAATCTCCGGCCGCGTCTCCTTCGGAATCGGCGTCGCCCGGTTCTCGGACACCACCGAGTGGTCGCTGAACGTGGTGACCCAGCCGGAGTTGACGGTCTTGCCGTTCCATTTGTACTTGGCGGGTTGGGCGTGGATCCCGGCGCCCTTGCGCCAGTGCAAGCAGACGTGGTCGCCGGGCTTGACGTGGGTGACGCCGGGGCCGACTTCCTCGACGACGCCGCCGGCTTCGTGACCGAGCAGGTGGGGGAGGAACTTGTCGACGCCCTTGATGGCGGCGATCTCGTTGAGTTGCGCGCCGCAGATGCCGGACGCGCCGATCTTGACCAGCACCTGGCCGACGCCCAAGGCCGGCAGCTCGATTTCGTCGACGACGAGCGGCTGCTTGCTTTCTACCAGGATTGCGGCGCGGGTTTTCATTCGAAGTAGATGAACTCGTAGTCGCCGTTGAAGCCGAAGTGATTGTACAGCCAGATCCACTCCTCCTTGTCGAAGAGCGATTCGGCGGTCAGGGCCCAGCATTCGAGGTTGAACATCTCCTGTTCGTTGCGGTAGCTCTCCAGCATGACGTAGCCCTGTTTTCCAACGCGCTGAATCTCTTTGAGCGCCACCTCGAGCTCGAAGATGCGCAGGTTGTGCAGGCAGCCGAGCGAAATGACGAGGTCGAATTCCTTGTCGGCGAACGGGTATTTCTCCTGCGCCTTGTGCTTGAACAGCTTGCCCTTGAAATCCGGGTGCCGGCTGGCCAGACCGTGATTCGAGATGTCGAACCCCGTCAGTTGCAGTTCGGGCATGAGCAATTGCATTTCGTACAGCAGAAACGCCTTGCCGCATCCCACGTCGAGCACCTTTGAACCTGGCTTGAGTCCATACGTCTTGATGAGCGCTTCGGCTACGGGCTTCCATCGGCCCGCCATGTACTTGTAGCCGCCGTAACCGTACCGGCGATCGCCGTCCCAGTAATCGGCTTCGTATTCCTTCGCCTTAAGCATGCAATGGACTTTGTCGTCCACCATCCGGGCGAGGTACTCGCGTTTGGTGGCTTTGTGCAGCGGCGTAACGATGTTGAGGAGTCTACCCATAGTGGAACGATAGTGTCCTAATTTGAGGGCCCAGAGTCAATGCTTCTGAGCGGCTGGCGGCATGTTGCTTGCATGATCTAGCCAAGCGGCAACCACCGGAGTACGATGAAGAAACACATCCGTTGTGGGACGCACTGGCGGAAGGCACTTTGAGTTCGATTCCAAACACGGGATTGAACCGGCACAAGGTTCAGTGGGTGGCCAAAGCGACTCTCAGTCCGTTACGACCAAGGCGACATTGAGAAGCAGCGGAGCGTTAGCTTGCACTTGCCGGCGAGCTTCGATCTCCTTCCTGCGGCGTTGATAGTCCGCCTGAAGCTGGTCGGATTCGTATCTAGCCCGACGGATTGCAATGTCCATGTCTTCGCCGGCACCCGTTCCTTAAAACGCGGCGGCGAGGAAACTCTCGCTGGGTTGCCGCCAATACACAGCGTGCAGCGTCTCGCGGACTCCGCTTCGGATTTCGACCAGCCACGGGCGCGGATCGCCGAGGTACAATTGACGAAGCGAGTCCTTGATCGCCTTGTAGCCTGAAGCCCCCATCGCGGGGCGATTATGAACGCTGAACGCTGATGGGGCAAGCGCGAAGCACGGACGATAAACCTCGACGAAAAGCAGATTCGTACCGTTTAGAACGGTAGGGATGCGGTGCCCCGCGTCTGATCCCGTGGCCGCGGCGCAGCGCGGCCCTACCAACACCGTTCAGATCGTGCCGAGGAGCTGCTGAATAGTCTTGGCCAGATGGCTGGCAGTGATGTTGTACCGTTCCATCAACGAGGCTTGCGAGCCGTACCGGTCGGGGAACACGTCCGGTATGCCGAGTCGTCTGAAGCGTTTGGCCGGCGAGAAACTCGCCTCGGCGATCAATTCCGCCACGGCACTGCCCAGCCCGCCGATCACCGTGTGCTCCTCGATGGTCACGATGACCGGGACACCGGCGGCCCACTTGAGAATCGCGTCGGCATCGAGCGGTTTGACCGTGGGTACGTGAAGAACGCCGGCTTCGATGCCCTGCTGCGCCAACGCCGTCGCTGCGTCCAGCGACGTTTTCGCCGTGACGCCGGTGGTCACGATCAGCGCGTCTTTCCCCTCGCGGAGACTGTAGGTCCGGCCAATGACAAACTGCTGGCTGTCCGGGGTGACGATCGGATCGCCGCCTTTCCCAAGCCGAATGTAGATGGGGCCGGGGTGATTCAGGCTCTGCAACATGAACCGGCGCATCTCATTGGCGTCGGCGGGGGCGACGATCGTCATGTTGGGCACCGCCCGGAAAATCGCGATGTCTTCGACCGCCAGATGGGTCGGGCCGAGAGGTGCGTACACCATCCCGCCGCCGCTGCCAATGAGGCGGACGGGGACGTTGTGCAGGCACAAATCGATGACGACCTGCTCGAAACACCGGCGGGTGATAAACGTGGCGATGGTGTTGAAATAGACCACTCTGCCTTCCAGGGCGAACCCGGCGGCCATGCCGATGATGTTCTGCTCGCTCACGCCCTCCATGTAATAGCGATCCGGCATCTCGGCCTTGAATTGCTTGAGCGTTCCGACCCCGAGATCGGAGCCGATGAACACCACGCGCGGGTCTTGCTTCGCCAGTTCGTACACCATGTTCATGCAGGTCTGACGCATCAGCGGGGCTCCAACTCGGCGTACAACGCCTTGATTTCCTCGTCCGTCACCTTGGTCTTGTGGTGCCACGAGAGGTTGCCCTCGCAGAAACTGATGCCTTTGCCTTTCACCGTGTGGCAAATGATGGCGGTCGGTTTCTGCGGGTCGAGGGGCACGCGCGCCAGCGCCGCGCGCAACTCCTCCACGCTGTGGCCGTTGACCTCGGTGACGGCGAACCCGAAGCTGCGCCATTTGTCGGCGAACGGTTCCAGGTCGAGCACCTCGGCAATCGTACCGTAGGACTGCTGTTTGTTGTAATCCACGAGCACGGTGAGGTGCGCCAGCTTGTGTTTGGCCGCGCACAAGGCCGCTTCCCACGTCGAGCCTTCCTGCGATTCGCCGTCGCTGACGATCACGAACACACGATGGGAGGATTTATCGATGTGGGCGTTCAACGCCATGCCGACGCCGATGGCCAAACCGTGTCCGAGGCTGCCGGTCGACGCCTCGACGCCGGGCACCTTGTGGGCCTCCGGATGGCCACCCAGGATACCGTCGCTCTTGCAGAATCTTTCGAGTTCCGCCGCCGGCAGGAACCCCTTGTCCACCAGCACGGCGTACAGAGCCAGGCAACCGTGCCCCTTGCTCAAGATGCACCGGTCACGCTGCGGCCACTCGGGGTTCTTCGGGTCATACTGCAGCACGTCGTCGTAGAGCACGCGCAAGATTTCGACCAGCGAAAACGCGGAGCCGATGTGCCCGCGCCGGCCGCCGGCGATGCCTTGCACGATCAGCTTGCGCAAGTCCCGCGAGCGTTGGTCGAGCTTAATCTCGATAGGGGAAACCTTCATATTCGCGTTCGATCCGGGCCAGCATCCGTCGCGCCTTGTCGAGTTGCCGCGTCTGGGCCGCGACGCGGTCGAGGCTGCCGCCGCTGGCGAAGCCGCGACGCTGCCAATCCTCGGGCACGAACTCGTTGAGCATGATCAGGCACCATTTGAGGCCAAACAATGGATAAACAGTCTCGACGCGCTTTGCCAGACTTTTGTTCGCGTCCAACCGCCGATAGATGCCCGTGACGAACCGCCGCTTCAGGGGCTCGGGCAGCTCCAGCGCAGGGTGGAGGAGAAAATCGCTGATCATCTTCGCGGGATCGTCCCAGCCGAAATACTCGAAGTCGAGAAATAGCAGCCGGCCGTCGGGCCGGCGCAGCGCATTGTGAAACCCGAAGTCCGACGGGCTGAGCGTTCGTTGTTCGAGCGGCAACTCTCCGTCCGGCGGCAGCCGTTCGGTCATTCGCTTCAAGGTCGGCCGGAAACTGTCGTTGAGAAACTCCTGGAGCGGTGGGGCAGCCGCGACGCGGGCCAGTCGGGCCTGCAGGTTTTCGATGATCGCCTGCGTCGAGAAACACGCCTCGGCGGCCGGCGGGAGCGCCGCCGCATCCGGGTCGGATGCGAGCCGCTTGAGCGCGGCCAGGAAGTCGACGGCGTCGTCGATGTCGGCTTCGGTCGCGTCGGCCCCGGACAACCTCGATCCATCGATGAACTCGTATACGGCATGACCGGTCTGGGCATCGGCTGCGATCGGTTTCGGAACGCAGCGCACGCCGTGGTTCCAGAGAAACTGTAGGGCGTGGAACTCGACTTCGAGCCGGTTGCGGTCGTGGCGGCGCTGCCCGAAGTACACCTTCCCGGCGTGCGGGCCCGGCAGCTTGTAGATGCGGCTGTTTCCCCCGCCACCGATCCACTCGAGCGTCGGCACCGGTTGACCGAGCAGCCGGGAAAACGCGTCGGCCGTTTCGTGAAAAACATGTTCGCGGATGTCGCTCCAGGAACGGCAAACGTGCACGCCCGGCAGCGGCGGGTGTCCGTGCGGGGCGAACAGGACCTTCTCAATCTCCGGGGGGAACGACGGTTCGAGGTAGGTCTCTTCAAGATCGTCCACGAAGACCGTGCATCCGAGGCGTTTGATCGCTTCGATTTTCTCGGCGCGGGTGCTGGCGAAATGAACGTCTTCGGGCCGGAGGCCGAGGCCGTCAGGGTCAAAGAAGCCGTGCGCCTTCATCCATGACAGGGCCGCTTCGCGCAGATTGGCGTGCGTGTCGTCGTAGCCCGAACGTTCCGTCTTGTGGCTGACGATGACGGCGTGGACGTGACGTTGACGGCAGGCGCGAAAGAACTCGGGCACGCCGGCGATCAATTGGGCCTCGCTCATGCGGGAGCCGTAGAGCAGGGCCTGCAGCTTCTGCCACTCGATCTCTCCGTCGGGCAGCCGGCGGATCCGGTCGCGGATCGATTTCTTTCCCGTCAGACTGCGGGTATCGATCAGACCGCGTTCTTGGGCGAGTTGCCGGAGCAAGTCGTCGTAGCTGACAATGGTATTGTCGAAGTCAACGCCGATGACCATGTCCCTCAGCCTCACTGCAGGTGGATGGCCTGCATCGTCTTGATGTTGTAATACCGAATGTCGGTCATCGGGTTGGGGATTCGCCCGCCGTCAAACGCGGCTTTGAGATCGTGGACGGCGTCTTCGACGGCGCGTTTTGGTTTGAAACCAAATTCCCGGGCGATCTTCTCCGACGAGACCTGGTACGAGCGATTGTCGTTGGTGGGTTCCGTCACGATTTCGACCTTCTGGCCGATGACCCGGCGGACCAACTCGGCGATCTCGCGCACCTTGAGGTTGTGGTAGCCCGCATTCCAGGTTTTTCGGTCGATCTGCTGGTCGGGAGCTTCGAGGAGGCGCAAATACAGATCGGCCATGTCGTCGATGTGCAGGTTTGGCCGGAGTTGCTCGCCGCCGAAGACGGTGATCTTGCCCTTGTTGATCGCGTGATTGGTGAGGATGTTCACCGTGAGATCGAGGCGCAGACGCGGCGAATAGCCACACACCGTGGCGGGGCGGATCGTGACGCAGGAAAAGCCGGGCGCGTAATACTTCGTGAGGACTTCCTCGCACATCGCCTTGTATTTCGAGTAGTCCGTGAGCGGCTCCAGGGGAAGATCCTCCGTGACGTTGGCCTCCTTCTTGACTCCGTACACGCTCGAACTGGACGCATAGATGAACCGTTTCACGCCGCTGTCCCGCGCGATTTTCACCAGCGGCTCGAACGCATCGAAATTGATGGACTTGCCCAGCGCGGGGTTGAGCTCGAAGCTCGGGTCATTCGAGATGCACGCCAAATGAATGACGGCGTCGGAGCCGGGGATGGTCTTTTGCAACAAGCTGGCGTCGCGGAGGTCGCCTTTGATCACATCGAGGTGGGGATGTTTCGGCAGCACGTCCTCGCCGTACATGAACAGGTCGAGCACGCGGACCCGGTAGCCTGCGGCCAGCAGCTTGGGCACGAGCACGGCGCCGACGTAACCAGCGCCGCCGGTCACGTAGACGGTTTGAGGGGAAGCGTTCGTTGGCATTTCATCTCATTTTATCCAAATTGTGACTCCGATGGGAAGCCCTAATTCCCTCCACCGGGCAGGAGCGCTGTCCGAATGGCGCGAGCCGAGGGAATCAGGTGCCCGGAAGCCTTTCAACCAGATAGATCCAGAATCTTTCGTCGGTCAAAGTCTGGCTGAATTCTGCCAGCTTGGTGATTTGGAAGTGTCTCCAAAACACCGCCCGTTGGATCGACACCAGTTTCCCACCTTGCTGAACCACGATGTCGCCGCCGCCCGAAATCAGAAAGAGCCGGTTGGTTGCCCCCGACAACAAGCCGACTGTTTTCTGCAGCGCCACGACGGAACTGTTGGTCTCCGTGTAGTACGCGCTGTCCCACGAGGTGAAGCCTTGCATTCTCCCGCTGTCGACGGCGTAGACTTTCCTGCCCAAGTAGGCCGAGATTGAGGTGGCAAGCGCATCGGGACTGACGGCGATCGGCATATCGGCGAGTCCCCGGTCAGTGAGGGCCTGCACGGCCGGCTCGGCTGCGGAGAAAATGTGTTGCATATCGCCCCAGTAGCAGAGCGCGCCTCCTATGAGCTGGGCCGCAAGGATCACGGTGATGAGTCCGCTCGCCAGCGACTCGGCCCGGCGCCCCCACGATCCGCGGAATCCGTCGAGACCGGGCCACGGGGACCCGCTCGATGCCAGCCACCAACTGGCCAACAGCAGCAAGTAGTGCTTGCCCATGTGACGCAATCCTCCGAACCCGACCGCAAGCTGTCCGCCCCAGAGAAGCAGCGTGCCCAAACCATACAACAGGAATGCGCGACGATCGCGCCGCCAGAAGACGACCAGGAACAGGATCAGCAGCAAGGGGGAGAGAACCATGGCGATTGCCAGTCCCACCGATGAAGCGTCGGCGACGCAATTTGTGTTCCACAAGAATGACGTGAGATTGGTGATGGGGATCGGGAAAAGCGCGCGCCATTCAAACGACAACGCCGCGCCCATCGAGACGGGGTCGTGGCCCAACGACTTTCCGGGGGGGATGTGGCCGAAGTAGTTCCACGCCTCCGCGATCGCGAACGCCTGGAATAACAGGACGATCGCGGCGGCGGCAATGGCCGTGTGTCCATGCTCTCGAAGGTGCGCCCGCTCAGCGGGGTTGCCGACGCCGTCGGCGATCAGCACGGCAACGAGGGCCAGGACGATCGCCCAATCGTAATAATGCGAGCAGGCCAACAGACCGATGACGCAGGCCAGGGCGATATAATTGCGCGGCTGCCGCTGGACCAGCACGCAGAACAAAAACAGGAACAACATGCACAGGCTGTAGTTGCGGGAGAGCGCGCAGTACTCGTACAACGGATAGTACCCGAAACAAAAGAGGACCTTCTGGAGTCGCGTAAAGGGAGAAAGCCGGACGAACAAATAGACCGAGGCCACGGCAATCAACCAATGGAGGCCCTGCATGGCGACGGGGTTCAGCGTGAACCTGGTGAGAACGAAGAGCAGGGTGTGCCACAACATGGGATGGGCTTCGACGCGCATGTTGCGCCAGAGTTCGACGAGCGACGAACTGTCGCGGGCAATGGTCCAGGCCTGAAGTTCGTCCCGCCACATCTCGTGATGCGACACCCCGATCCAGCTGACGCAGGCGAAAATGAGCACGAGCAGGTACGCAAGTTTCCGGTCACCGGCCGCTCGAGGGACCTGGATCGAATCGCTGCTGGGCGTGGCCACCATTCGTCCGGGTTGCATCTCGTTGAGAAGTCCTATCGGCTCGGCACCAACAGGTGGTGGAGCGCGGGAAACGTCGCCCGGTGGTCGCCGCAGAAATAGAAGCTTTCGCCCCCATCAGCAACGGTCCGCACAAGGATTGTTTTCCACGGGCGGTAATAATATTGTGGGTTCGACTTTTGGGCTTCTTCGTGCCAATCGCCTTCGATCTTGATAAGGTCGAAAACCGCCGTGGTGAAGTTTTGGATCGTGCGTCTATCTTGGGCTGCCACGTTGCGGACCATCGCCAGCGCCTTGAGGTAAACCTCGGGCGCCATGACCGCCGAGCCGAACGCCAGCAACACGCCGCCTTCCAAATTCTCCACCGACCTGGCGAAGATCAGGAAGTCGCGGTAGCTGGCCGCGCCCGCGGCCGCCGCGTCGAAGTTGGCGTGCTCGTGGACAATGTCGTAACCGATACCCACGTGCACGGTGGCAGGCACTCTCTGGCGATAGGCGGCAGCCAGGACACTGAGGTTCTTGTGGGGGAATGCGCTTTCCACGATGAATTTTCCCACGCCCTCGCCGAACCCCAGCCCGTTCTTCGCGGCATCGCGAACGACATCGTTCAGTTCGCCGGTTTCCGTCCACAAGCCGAATTCGCCGGTGCGGATGTAACGCGCCACGCTCTCCGTTGTGGCACCCGTTCGGGCGAGTTCGAATTCGTGAATCGGGCACGCGCCGTTCATCGCAACGTGCGTGAGCAGGCCGCGCTCGATCAGGTCGATGATGTGGGCGTTGACGCCGGCGCGCAACACGTGGGCCCCCATCATCAGGATCACCGCCGCGCCGCGCTGGCGGGCGGCGACAATTCGGGCAGCGAGGACGGGTAAATGCGGATGCTCGAAGGGGAGCGGGGCTTCGTTGGCAGTCACCCAATGACGGATTGGAAGATCGTTCACACGCTCGGCCAACGGCTTGAGCTTCAGCCGCGACCGGTCGAATTCCTGATACTGGGACGCCATGGTCGCGATTATCTTCGTAGTTGTCGAAGCGTGAAGTAAAGCTTCATTTTTTCCGGGTATCCAGGCGTTCGTGTTGGGGGCGGATTTGAAATACCCAGGCCGTGACGACTGTTACCCGCGCCAGCGCCGCCCCCTTGAAAAGGAGCCGCCAGGAATCATCGACCCGTTCGACGAACCCGTTCTCGCGCAACACCTCCAGGCGTTCGCGGATCATGCCCTCGACGTTGTAGCGGTCCCGGATAGCTTGAAGAGGCGCCGGTTCGTCCCCGTGCTGCAGGATTTCCACCAACAACCGCAACGTCACGGAACGTTCCACGTGATAAAAGCACTCGGCGTAACAGAAAAACAGGAGCAGATGGAGCAGGTAAGCCTGAAATAACCCCAGGGCCGGCGATTCGGTGACGGATTCCGGGACCGGCGATGGCGTCCAGTGGTAGACAAGGAGGACGAACGGCAGGCTCAACAAGTAACCGACAACCATGGCTTTGAAACGGTTCTCGGCGGGCCGCACGTGCATGAACAGGTTCTGAGCCAGGATCCAGGCTGCGCTCACAACCGCCGCGACGATGATTCCCTGCGCCATCATCAGCCGCCTTCTCCAAGGTTCATCAGCCGTTTCAACCGATGGGCGACGACGGCGACGACGCGCCCCTTGAGCGTCAACGAATAGTACCCCGTGAGCGGATCCTTGCGGATGTACCCCCGTTTTTCCAGGTGCGGGAGCCGCCAGCCGTAAATGCTGTCGGCTTGGTCTCCGAGCCTGAATTTGGCGAGCAGGACGTCGGTGCTCGCAGGTTGGCCCCGCTGGCGCAGAATGATGATCAACAGCGAGACGGAAAACCCACCGCAGCTCGCCGACAAGCAATCGATCAGCGTGTGACAATTCAAAACGTACACGGCGAATCCATAAAACAAGTCCACCCGCGCGCTCGAGCACATCCAGGTCTTGGGCAGAAATCCGAGGTCGGGTGGCGTGACGGCGAATAAAATGAAATACGCCACCGCTCCCAGTGGGGACACGTAAACCAAGAGTTGCAGGTCCCGCTTCAGGCGCACCAGCCGGGGCGCCACGGTAGCCATCGCCGCGAACGTTAACAACGCGGCCAGCGATATGAGGAGGCCTTTCATGTGTCGGTCACGGGCTGCTCGGTGTGTCGACTTGGGCGGTCTTCATCGTCATGGGAACTGGTACACAAACAGGGTCTCAGCCACCCGTGCAACCGGCTGGCGTGATTCCCGCAGCCACGCCCATTCCGGCCGCACCAATTCCGACGCGGACACGACGAGCGTACCCTGCTCAATGTGTTTCGCCCCATCGGCATCGACGCGGGTGTTCGGGATTTGTAGGTGCTCGATGGAGAATTGGGTCCCAAAATAATCCAGATAGATGTGGTTGATTTGACGCTTGTCGAGAAACTTCTTCAACCGGTTGGCGTCCTGGCCCCAGTCATAATTGGAGTCGATGAGATACTTGTAGCCGTTGCGTGCACCGCCGACCAATTCGCTGAAATACTGGATGTACAAGGGGTAGGTCGCGAGTGCGATCAGTGCCTGGCCGGTGGCGAGCCCGATCGCGATGATTTGGAGGCGACGACTGTTCAGGCGCGCCACGGCGCAGCCGATTCCCACCGACAACATGGGAAACACCGGCAGGAGATGGCGCACCCCGATATTGATTCCGCTGGTCATCGCGCTTGCCACGTAGACCGCCGACGCCAGCCACGCGGTCAGCTCCAGCGAGTCCGCCGACCTGATTCGCCTGAGAAACAGCACCAAGGCGGGCACGATGAGGATGACGAACGTGACCGGCGTCTTGAGAACGAATGCCAGCGGAAAGTAGTACCACCATCCGCCTTCTTTCCATTTGCCCAACAAGTATGACTCGCGGGGGGCTTGTCCCAGAGTCAACGCGATGCCCTTGAAGAATCGGGCCGGTATGAGCACCGGCCGCAGGGTTTGAAACCAACCCGGCACGCTCAGCACGCTGGCCTCCGCCGGCGTCGGTGCCGGGGCCGGCCGCCAGTGCGGAAAGTAGGCCGCCATGATCACACACCAGGTGGCGACGGCGAAGAGCGCCACCCTCAGGGCCAGGGCGGCGACCGACATGCGCAACTGTTTCCGCAACACAATCACGATCACAAAGTAGATGGGCGCCAAAATCAGCGAGGTGAACTTCAGTGCCAGCGCCAGACCGGTTGCGGCACCCGCCAGCGCGGCCTTTCCCGGGCTCGGTTGCTGAACGAACCGGGTGAAGACGTAAACAGCGAGGGGGATGCCGAGCATCGCTCCCGTGTCCGTAATGATCAGATGCCCATAGCCCAACGCCAGCGGATTAAACACCCACAACGCCAGGGCAAAGAGGGCGGCCCCGGCGTGGTCCGTCGCGCGGCGGGTCCAGGTGAAAATCACACAGCCGATCAGGAGGGTCACGGCAATCAGGGCCATCCGGCCCGCAAACAGCATCGTATCCCCGGGATTGACGCCATCGTAGACGAAGTACTGTGCGTACAACTGGCCTTCCGGCACGGCCCAGTAGTACCAACTGTCGAACGGATAACGGGTCGGACACTGCCAGCGGATCATCACATCGCCCAGTTGCGGCAATCGTACGTAGTGCCCTTTGCATCCCGGCTCGAGCAGGCCCGCCAGGGAACACTGCTCCGACCGCCACGATCGGGTCCATTGGTAGGACAACTCGCCCTGCAAGAACGCCCGCGCCACGTCCGAAAACTTCAACCGCATGAAGAGCAGCGGCGCGGCACCCACCATTCGGCACAGCGGTGGGTGGTCGTCGGCGCCCATCTGCGTGCGTTCGCCGCGCCAGCACAGGTAGCCCGTCGACAGATGTGTCGTCTCATCCACCGTCGCGCTGTCCTGCCACGCGGCTCCGGCCATGAGCAGGGCCATGATGGCCAGAAGCACACCGGCGGCGATCCGTGGGTGGCGAAAATCCATGCGCATAGCTCTTAGCGACCCGGCCAGACTGAGTCGAGATTTTTCGTGATTTTCGCGGTCGGTGAGATTACAAATGCCCGCCTATGAAGATCGTCGTCGCTTACTCAGGTGGACTCGATACCTCCGTGATCCTCCATTGGTTGAAGGAGACCTACCAATGCGAGGTCGTGGCATTCTGTGCCGATATCGGCCAGGAAGAGGACCTGAACGGGCTCGACCAGAAGGCCCAGGCGACCGGGGCGTCGAAGTTCTACGCGCTGGATCTCGTCGAGGAATTCGCCCGTGATTTCATCTTCCCGATCATTCAGGCCGGCGCGATTTACGAGAACCAGTATTACCTCGGCACCAGCATCGCCCGTCCGCTCATCGCCCGGGCGCAGATCGATATCGCCCGCAAAGAGAACGCCGACACCGTCGCGCACGGCGCGACGGGGAAGGGGAACGACCAATGCCGCTTCGAACTGACGTACGCCGCGCTCGCCCCGGATCTCCAGATCATCGCCCCGTGGCGATTGCCCGAGTATCACAGCCGATTCCAGGGCCGCGCCGAAATGTTGGCGTACTGTCAGGAGAAAGGAATCCGGGTCGAGGCCAGCGCGAAGAAACCGTACTCGATGGACCGCAATCTCCTCCACATCAGCTTTGAGTCCGGGATCCTCGAAGACCCGTGGAAAGAGCCACCGAAAGACATGTTCAAGCTTACCGTCGCGCCGGAAGACGCGCCGGACGAGCCGGAGTACGTCGAACTCGATTTCGAGGCCGGCATTTGCGTGGCCGTGAACGGCCGGAAACTGTCGCCGGCCAACGTTCTGCGCACGCTGAACAAACTGGGCGGCAAACATGGCGTGGGCCGGGTCGACCTTGTCGAGAATCGGTTTGTCGGGATGAAATCGCGCGGCGTGTACGAAACGCCCGGCGGCACGATCCTGCATTTCGGGCATCGTCAGATGGAAACGCTCACGCTGGACCGCGAAGTCATGCACCTGCGCGACTCGCTGATCCCGCGCTACAGCGAACTGGTCTACTACGGTTTCTGGTTCTCGCCGGAACGCGAAGCGCTCCAGGCGCTGGTGCGGGAGAGCCAGACGAACGTCACCGGCACGGTGAAATTGAAACTGTACAAGGGCAACGTCGTCACCGCCGGCCGCAAGTCTCCCGTGTCACTCTACAATGCGCACGTCGCGACGATGGAAGCCGACAAAGGCGCATACGATCAGACCGACGCCACCGGCTTTATCCGCCTGAATGCCCTCCGCCTTCGCACGCGAGCGAGTGTGTTGCGACGGAAGAAGTGAGTGGCCGTCGCGGTCGGGCCGGGCCTCAGTCGTCGTCCATCTCTTGCTCCACGAAAACGACGCTGAGGCAGAAAGCTTTGGTCCCGCTGACGAGCAGGAAGGCCAGAAACATCACCGCGGTGAACTCAGCATTCAGGTCGGCCCTCAGGTTGAGGTCCCCCAGCCGGAAGATCAACAAACCGAAGAGCGTGTTTACACATACTTCATAGCAGCCGTGGACCAGATTTTCGGGCAACTCGATCAGGCTCCAAACGAGCCAGGTCAGGTAATCACCGCAGACTGCGCCGACGAGGATGGTGTCGGTGAATCCCTTGATTTCCCCACGCCACAAGGCGAGCACGACGGTGAGGGAGGCGTACACGACCGTTCGGGTGATTGACAGGATGGTTCGTGGACGGGGCATCAGATCCTTCGGGCCTCGCCGCCATCGGGACGGTGGGTTGGAGTCGGCCGTGGCGCTCCCCCGTTCACGAAGCGGCACGCTAACGGGTCGCCCGGACCCTGGCAAGCGGAAACCTCCGGAGGCGTCCAATCTTCCACGATGGTTTGGGCTGGACGACCGCGTCCCGGCGGCTCCCGAGCCCGTCCGGGAGTTGGTTGCAGATTTCCCGGCATCGGCTACAGTGCACCGCATGATGAAGCGACGGCAGTTGGGCAAGCACGGGCCGAAGGTCTCCGCCATCGGCCTCGGCTGCATGGGGATGTCGGAATTCTACGGAACGCGCGATGACGTCGAGTCCATCGCGACGATTCAGCGGGCGTTGGATCTCGGGATCAATTTTCTCGATACCGCCGATATGTACGGACTCGGCGAAAACGAACGGCTCGTCGGCAAATCCATCAAGGGTCGACGGCAGGAAGTGATCCTCGCCACCAAGTTCGGCAACGTGCGGGACAGGCAGGGACGGTTTATCGGCGTCAACGGTCATCCGCAATACGTCCAGTCGGCGTGCGACGCGAGCCTGCGGCGGCTCGGGGTCGATGTGATCGACCTGTATTACCAGCACCGGGTCGATCCGCAGGTGCCGATTGAGGACACTGTTGGGGCAATGGGCGAATTGGTCCGGCAGGGGAAGGTTCGGTGGCTGGGAATGTCCGAAGCGGCGCCCGCGACGATTCGCCGTGCGGCGGCGGTTCATCCCCTTGCGGCGTTGCAGACCGAATACTCGTTGTGGACCCGGGACGTGGAACGGGAGATTTTGGCGACCTGCCGGGAGTCTGGCGTTGGTTTCGTGGCGTACAGCCCACTCGGCCGTGGATTCCTCAGTGGCCGGTTCAAGTCGCCGGCGGATTTGGAGCAGGAAGACTGGCGCCATCGTACACCGCGATTCCAAGGCGAGAACTTCCAGAAGAACCTCGAACTTGTCCGCCGCCTGCAATCATTGGCCGGCAAGAAGAAGTGTACGGCGGCACAACTGGCGCTGGCGTGGCTGCTGGCGCAAGGCGACGACGTCGTGCCGATTCCCGGCACCAAGTGCCGCCGGTATCTGGAGGAGAACGTCCGCGCCGTTGACGTCGAACTGACGGCTGAAGAACTGCGCGCTATCGGTGACGCGGCTCCATTCGGCGCAACGGCCGGGGACCGCTACCCGGCTGAATCGATGAAGGCCGTGAACCGGTAAGCAGAAATGCGCGGTGGTTCGAGCGGGTTCACGACCCTGTTTCGTCACTCCGGAAGGGTTACGCTCGACCGATCCATAGAAAAAAGAGAGGAAGCGCACCGAGCGCGCTTCCTCTCCAAGGTAGCGAGATGATTGAACCTGCGCTTAGGCTTGGCGGCGGCGGACGAACGCCAGCAGCCCGAGTAAGCCGAACCCGATCAGGCTGATCGTCGACGGCTCAGGAACGGCGATGTCGTAATGCAGTATCAGATCGCCGTCAGATACATTGGCAATTCGACCCGTGCCATTGGACGTGGCGACGCCACCGCTGGCCGAGGTTGTGCCCCAGACCCACATCCGGAACTCCACAGACTGGCCGGAGCCAACTGTCGCGTCCGTAAAGTCCCACGTGGTCACCGAACTCGGAGCCGAGGAGCCCGGGGTTGTGCTGGTCGTTGTGAAGGCACCACCATTGATCGAGTAACCCCACGTGACCGTGCCGGGAGCGCTTGCGCTCAGTGTCACGGCGTAGTCCAAACTCTCAATGGTTATGGGCGAACCATCCGCCTGCACAAAGAAGTCAATGTACTTGTTGCTCTGCAGGAACGTGGCCGTATTGTTCCACGAGTTATTTGAATTGTATGAATTTGCCGCCGCAGCGCCAGCGACGCCCACACGACTCAACGTCGGTGTGTTAGATATATCCGAGTTGATTGTCGATGCCGCTAACGTCGTGTCCGCTGGTGTGCCATGACCGGCAACATCCCACGATACGATAAGTGCTGAAGACTGTGTCGCAAAGAAAACAACGGCGACGATGGTACCACACACTACCCTCACAAGAGTTTTCATCTCGCTACCCCTCTCTTCTCGCTGCGTTAACCACTCGCCTAGTTACTGCCTCTCCGCCGCACATGCTATAGAGTCCATGCCTGAAAGCAAGCTTTTTTAGGCATGTTCGCGCTTATTCTTGCAGCTCACTATCATGGAAAGCATGAGTGCCATATCGGACAAGACCTCACCTGCCTAACATGCAAGTATCTTACTATGAGGCAGTTGTAGCAATGGCGCCAAGAACGTTGCAACCCCATGACTTTTACCCGCCCGGTACACGACAAGCCAAAGGGGGTGTCTGCTGTGCTCGGTTGTTCCGGACGGCACAAGGGGAGAGGATCCATCGCGCAACAATCTGCCTGCGGCGAAGCTCCCTTGTCCGGTACAATTCACTTCGCCGGAATCGTCGCACAGGGCAATTGTTGTGGATGCTTGAGCGCTTGTCGCGCTGCCCACAAATTCTGTCGCGCCCCGGGGTAATCAGGCTGGAGTTCAACCACGCGTTGGTAGTGTTTGATCGCATCTTGAATCCGGCCCTGTTGGAGCAGAGCTTTCGCCAAATTGTCGTGTGCTGTGACGTAGTTCGGGTTGAGATCCAACGCTTGCTCGTAGCTTGTGATGGCTGGCTCGACCTTACCCTGCCGGGCGAGTGCCAAACCGAGATTATTGTGGGCTTCCGCATTGCCCGGGAACAGCCGCAGGGCCTCCAGGAATTCAGCAACTGCCCCATCGAGATTGCCGGTCGCGGCCAGTGCCACCCCAAAATTATTGTGCACTTCAGTGTAGTCCGATTTGAGATGAATGGCCCGCTTGTAGGATGTGATGGCGTCTTCGAATCTGCCCTCTCGCCACAAGGTGAGTCCCAAATTATAGTGTGCCATCCAGGCGGCCGGGTTTTTCGCCACGTTGTCGCGGTACAGAGTCTCCTGGTTCTTGTAGATGGCGGCTCGCATCCAGGTCGCCGTTCCCAGTGACACCAAGACGATCATGCTTGCCAAGGGTTCCACATACCGGCCCCAGTCAGTGCGATCCGGTCGTAACGGGGTCATGCGGCGCCACGACGTCTCCCACGCCGCGGTCCCCAACGCGATCACGCCGATAATCGAGTAGTATTGCCAGTGATCGGCCACCAACGTGATCTGATAAAAACTTTGATCGACGAACCCCAGTACCGGGAACAGCGTCACCACGAAGTACCCAAATCCGAATAACAAGGGACGTCCCCAACTGTTCCGCTTGTGCCAGAACAATGCGAAGCAAATGACCAACATCACTCCTGGCAAGTAGGATGGCCACCGAGCGGGGCTAAGGTCCGGCTTCGCATAAATGAAGGTCAGGTTGACAGGCACCAATGCCTTGGAGAGATAAAACCACGGCACCCAACCGGCCGTAAGCAGACGAGTGAAAAACCCGTCCGCGCGGCCCGCGAGTTTTTTCAGCACATGCTCCTGCTGAAACCACACGGTCGCCAACCCCAAGACCACCGATAGGGCAAAGAACGGTACGATCCGGAGAAAATCAGGCCAACGCACCCTCCCGCGTTGCCACCAAACGCATCCCAACAGCACCACGGGCAACATGACCACCGCCGTCTTGCTGAGCAAAGCCAGAAGGAATGCCAGCAGAGAAAGTGTGTACCAGCACCGCCCTGAGCGGGGCCCGCTCCGGGGATCGATGGGGATGGCCCGGGCAACCTCGTCGAATTGCAAATACAGCAGGACTGCGGCGGCGGAGAACAACATCGAGAGAGTGTTCTTCTGTTCGGTGATCCAAGCCACGGTCGCGACGTTGACGGGGTGGAGTGCAAACACCATGGCCGCCAGCCACGCTCCCGGAATCTTCAACCGGCGCAAGACCAATCCGATCAAAACAGCGTCGGCGGCGTGCAGCACCACGTTGACGACGTGATAGCCAGCCGGATCGGTGCCCCATAGCCGCCACTGCAGCCACCAGAAGCTCCACGTCAGCGGATAGTAATCCTGAGCCTCGGTGGTAAACCAAAAGCGATAGAGTCCGTCGCCGGCTCGAATCAGTCGGTTGTTCGTGATGAAGACGTCGTCGACCACGAACCCGTTATGGAAAGCCGGCAGATACGCCACCACTGTCACCAGGACAACGAGAGCCGCGTCGGCAACCAGAGATTGCTTGGTGTACTTCATTCTGGCCGCGCCGCTTCAGTCATTGCCGGGTTGCCTTCTGAGTCTGGCCCTCTTTCTCCAGAATTGCCGCCAATCGGGACCGGGCCTCGGCATGATACGGCTGGATGCGCAAGACATCTGCATATTGCCAAGCGGCTTCGGATAGTTGTCCCTTCTTCTCCAAGACAACTCCCACTGTGTAGTGCGCTTGTGCGTCCTGGGGATCAAGTTCGAGTGCGTGAGAGGCATGGGCCAGGGATTCATCGAACCGGCCCAGCTTCATCAGGGCAAGTGCCAGGTTGCTCTCGGCAATCTGGCCCGTGGGATCCAGCTCCAGCGCACGTGAGAATTGTGTGACCGCGTCTTCCAGTTTTCCCTGCCGCGCCAGAGCCAGCCCGAGATTATTGAGCACCTCGGGCCAGTCGGGATTGGCTTGAAGTGCCAGTTTGTAATGGTGGACACCCTCATCCAGTTGGCCTTCCCACGCGAGTATGTCTGCCAGACTCTCATTCGCCTCGGGGTAGTCGGGCAACAGTTCCAGTGCACGTCGGAGATGGGCCGTCGCCTCCTTCAAGCGGCCCATTCGCATCAAGGCGACGCCGACGTTGGCATACGCCCGAGGGTTATTGGGACGCTTGGAAAGAGTGTCCTCCCAGATGGCAAACGCCGTGCGGTAATCTTGATTTCGCCGCCAGGTAAGCGATCCCAGCACAATCGCCAGCCCCGCCACGATAGAAAGACGACGCCAGCCGGACCATCCTCGACGAACAGCGAGCGTCTGAATCCCCAACACGGCCAAGACGACCATTGCCGCCAACGGCAAGTACATGCGATGCTCAAAGATGGTGGCGTTGAGCGGTACGATGCTCGAGGTTGGAGCCAAAATAAGAAAAAACCATGCGCCCAAGAATCCCCAACGCGGTTTCGTCTTCAAGGCCCAGATGCTGGCGGCCACCAGCAATGTAACGACAAGCGCCGACGCCAGGAAGCTCGCGTCGACCTTGGCCGTCGGCCAACCGTAGTAGTCAAAACAGAGAGGGTGGGGCCACACGGACAACTGCAGGTAGTAGAGGATTACCCCCGGCTGACTCGCCAAGTACTCCCACCACGCGATCTGGTTTCGCCGGGCAATCGACACGGTGGCGGGGAGCTGCCCCGAAACCAGCACTGCGCCCAGAACGATCCAAGCGGCAGCCAACGCGAGATACAGCGGCCCGTGACGCCGCCATGCCTCCCGGAACGAGCCGGAAGCAAACGCCCGGTCGTACAACAGAACCATCACCGGCGCGGAAACCATGACCTCCTTGCTGGCCATTCCCAGAGCGCAGGCCGACACGCAGAGTCCGTACCACACGAGAGGCCGCTGCGAATCCGTGCTGCGAATGAAGCAGTACAGCGTCAGCAGGTAGAACAGACCCATCATGGACTCGGCCCGCTGGCTGATGTAGGCGACTGACTCCGTCTGGAGCGGGTGGACCGTCCAGATAACAGCGGTGGCCAGGGCCAACTCGCTGGCCACGGTGCCAAAACGCCCGCGGAGGGCCGGCTGCAGTAACGTGCGACGCACAACGCCCAGTAGGGTGAGCCCGGCGAGTATGTGGACCGCCAAGTTGAAAGCGTGGTATCCCCAGACGTCGTAGCCGCCGAAGGCATAGTTGACGGCCAACGACAGATTGATGAGTGGCCGTCCTTCAACGGTGATCCCGCCTGCATGCGGTGGTGACAGCGTTTGCCAGATCGGCCACAGATGACGGATCGTCTGATTCCCGAGAACCGAGATCGTGTCATCAAAAATGAACGGCCCCGTGAAGCTATTGCAGTACGCCAGCAGACCCGCCGCAATCACCGCCAACGGGATCAACTTCTGCCCTTTCATGAGATGGATACTCTATTCGAAATCGACGACAGCCGCGAGTCCTGAGAAACCGTCCGACATGGGCCGGCGATTGGGGTCTTCATCGCAATCCCATCCGGTTATTGATCGGTTTGGAGCCGCGAGAGGGCCCGCTGAGCATCGGCATAGTCAGGCTTGACTCGAAGTGCCTGCTCGAAATGCCCTTTGGCGTCGGTTCTCCGGCCCATTCGGAGCAAGACACTCCCCAGATTATAGTGGGGCTCGGCGTAATTCGGGTCCAGCCGACAGGCGCTTTCAAACTGATGGATGGCCTCTTCGATCCTTCCCTGACGGACCAGAAGGATCCCCAAATTGTTATGAGCGGCAGCCTGGTTCGGGTCCAGCCGCAGCCCTTCCGCGTATTGTACGGCGGCTTCAGCCGTTCGACCGCTCTTCTGCAAGGCGGAGGCCAAATTGAAATGGGCGATCGCGAGACCCGGTTTCAGCCGCACGGCTTCGCGGAAGTGATCAATCGCTTGTTCGGGCTGTCCCAACCGAACGAGCGCCGCTCCGAGGTTGACGTGAGCCTCCGCATTGCCCGGACGCAGCCGCACGGTTTCGCGGTATTCCGCCATCGCCTCGTCGGGCCTTCCCGCCGCGGCCAGCGCCAACCCGAGGTTGTTGTGCGCCTCGTCGTAGTCGGGTTTGAGCCGCAGTGCCTGCCGATAGTGTCGGATTGCGTCGTCAAGCTTGCCGGCTTGCCAGAGAGCCAGTCCCAGGTTGTACTGGGCTGCCCACGCCGCGGGGTTTTTGGCTACGTTGTCACTCCAGAGCGTTTCTTCGCTCCTGTACACACTGACCCGCATCCAGCTGGCGGCGCCCAAAACCGCTACAACAGCCACGCTGGTGAGCCCGGATCCGAGCGGGACCAGCGCCCCACGTACCGGGGTGGGTTCGCCGCGCCCCGCCTGCGGCACGCCCGGGCGACGGAACAACCGTTCCCCGGTTGCCACGGCCAACGCGATCACCCCGATGATCGAGTAGTACTGCCAGTGATCGGCCACCAACGAGAAACGATAGAAACCCTGATCGACAAATCCCAACACAGGGAACAGCGTGACCACGAAGTATCCAAACCCGAACAACGGTGGTCGACCCCACGTATGCCGTTTCCACCAAAACAAAGCGAAACACGCCACCAAAACCGTTGCGGGCGCATACGAAATCCACCGCGCCGGATTGACGTCCCACAGTGGATAAATCACGGTCAGATGAACCGGCAGCAGTGTCTTGTACAGGTAAAACCACGGGACCCATCCCGCGGCCGCGAGACGGGTGAGAAAACCAACGGATCGGGCCATATGTTCTCCCGTACCCTGATCGTGCTCAAACCAGATGTTCACCAACCCGAAGACCAGCGACAGCGCGAAGAATGGCGCGCTGCGCAGCACGTCTCGCCACTGCACACGACCGTGCCGCCACCAAAGACAGCCGAGAAGAACGACCGGTAACATCACCACCGCATTCTTGCTCAGCAACGCCAGCAGAAACGCCGCCAGCGAAAGGCCATACCACTGCGAGCCATGGTCAGAGCTGAGCGACCCCCGTTCTTCGTCGAATCTCAAATACAGCAGGATGGCCACCAGGTAGAACAGCATCGACAGCGTGTTCTTCTGTTCGGAAATCCAGGCCGCCGTGGCCACGTTGATCGGATGGATGGCAAAGATCAGTCCTGAGAACCACGCTCCCGGAATCTTCAGCCGACGCAGTACTGCCCACGCCAAGACGGCGTTGATGGCGTGCCACAGCACATTGACCACGTGATAGCCCAGCGGGTCGGCGCCCCACCACCGCCATTGCAGCCACCACATGCTCCACGTCAGCGGATAGTAATCCGGCGCTTCGGTGGTAAACCAGATCCGGCGAAGTCCGTCACTGGCTGGAATGATGGGATTGGACGTGATGCCCAGGTCGTCGAAAACGAATCCGTTCTGCAAGGCAGGCAGGTATACTACCGACGTGGCCAGGATGATAAGCGCGGCGCCGGGGACCAGTGACCGCCGTATGGTTTTCATGGTCTTGCCGATCGCGGCGGGGTTCACCCCCGATGCCGCGACGTCAATGAATCCGGAACTAGGGTTCGCTGCTCACTTGCCCAATTCTAGCGAAGTCGATAGCATCAGGCAAATGAATCGCCACCGGACACTGATCGCTGTCCTTGGCTTGGTCTTGCTGACAGCGATTACCTACCGGCCAGCGTTGCGCGGTGGTTTTATCTGGGACGATGATGATCATTTGACGCAGAACCGGGCTGTAGCCGCCCCCAATGGGCTGAAGATGATTTGGACTTCGCTCGCTGTATCCCGTTATTACCCTTTGACTCTGACCAGCTTCTGGGTGGAGAGACGCTTGTGGGGATTGAATCCTTGGCCCTATCACGCGGTCAACATCGCGCTTCACGCCGTCAATGCCGCGTTGTTGTTCGCCCTGCTGCGAAAGCTGAACGTGCGCGGGGCGTGGGTGGCGGCGGCGCTGTGGGCCGTTCACCCCGTCAACGTCGAATCGGTGGCTTGGGTCACGGAGTTGAAGAATGTGCAATCCGGTCTGTTCTTCTTTCTCTCGCTGCTGTGTTATCTGCGGTTTGAGGATTGTTTACGGCATTCTTCCGAAGCCGAACGCCCCGGCGCGGCGCCGGTTTGGTACAGCCTGTCGCTTCTGTGCGCCGCCGGGGCTGTATTGAGCAAACCATCGACGGTCGTTCTACCGCTTGTGCTGCTGCTGCTGGCCTGGTGGCAACGTGGTCGCGTGCTACGTGAAGATGCGCTGCGAGCCACGCCGTTCTTCGCCCTGGCGTCGGCGATGTCGGCGTGGACGATCGTCGAACAGCAAGTGGAAGTCGCCACACCGGGGCAGAACTGGTCGCTTACGTTGATGGAACGGTTGATCGTAGCGGGGCGCGCGGTCTGGTTTTATGCCGGCAAGATGGTTTGGCCGGCCAACTTGATCTTTATCTATCCTCGGTGGCAGCTCGACGCGAATGCGTTCCTGTCGGTGCTCTGGCTGGCCGGAGTCGCACTCGTCGCGTTCGTAATCGGGCGGTATCGCTTCCACGCATGGGCGAGGGCCTCGGCCTTGGGGCTGGGGTATTTTCTCATCGCGCTGCTGCCGGTGCTGGGGTTTTTCGACATCTATTTCTTCCGCTACTCGTTCGTGGCCGACCATTTTCAATACCTGGCCGGCATCGGTATCGTTGCGTTGGTAAGCGCTGCCGGTGCCGCGTCGCTGCGAAGACGCGCCGTGCAGGTGCCGCTGGCCGCCGTCACCGTGGCGGCCCTCAGCGTAATGAGTTGGCGGCATACGCACGTGTTTCGTGACCAGGAAGTGTTGTGGCGCGATACGCTGGCAAAGAACCCGCAAGCCGCCATCGCTTACAATAATCTGGGTGCTGTCCTCAACGAGCAAAAGCGGTATCAAGAAGCGATCGGCTATCTGCAAGAGGCGCTGCGACTCAGACCCGGCACGGCGGAACCGCACAACAACCTGGGAATCGCACTGACAGAATTGGGCCGGTACGACGAGGCCTTGGGTCACCTCCAAGAGGCAGTGCAAGTCAGACCCGATTTTACCTCCGCGCATTATCGGCTGGGTGTATTATACAGCAAAATGAATCGGCTGGATGAAGCCGAAGACGAGTATCTGGCAGCGCTCCGTTACGGCCCGCCCACGCGAGAGGCGTGTTTCGAGCTGGGCTTGGTCTGGGAACACCAGGGCAAACGGCGTCAAGCCTGCACGGCCTATCGCGACGCCCTCCGAATCGACCCCGATTACGCTTATGCCCACAACAACCTCGCCAATCTGTTGGCCGAGGATGGCAAGCTCGACGAGGCCATTCGACATTACCGGCAAGCCGTGGCCGCCGACCCGAGGCTCGAAGCTGCCCACCGCAATCTTGCCGTCCTGCTACGGCGAGCCGGAGACATCCAGGGCGCCATCCAACACCTGCGCAGCGCAGCCGAACTTGAACCCACGCGGGCCAATACGTGGTTGGACCTGGGGGAAACCCTCATGAGCGCCGGCCGATACGGTGAAGCGATCGAAGCGTTCCGGCACGGATTGGAAGTGCAGCCGGAGAATGTCGGCTTGGGAAACGCGCTGGCCTGGTTGCTGGCCACCTGCCCGGAAGCGCAATGGCGCGATGGCGCGCAAGCCGTCCGGATCAGCGAACGCGTGGTCGGGAAGACCGATCGCAAACGTCCGGACATACTGGACACACTGGCTGCGGCTTACGCCGAGGTCGGGCGGTTCGACGATGCCGTGCGGGTGGCGAAGGAAGCGGTGACGCTCGCCCAAGCCGGTACCGATTCCAACATGACGACGGCGATCGACGAACATCTTCGGTTGTACGAGTTGCACCAGGCATTTCGTTTACGGAACCCGTAATGAAAGAGCCGCGACCAGAATTGCCGTGGTGGCAGCGTGGAATCCTGGTCGCGGTGTGCGCCTTGGTCATCGCGACCTACTCGTGGCTGACCCTGCCGGGTCCTTGGGAAGTGGTGACCCACGACGCGTCAGACGCTTACTACAATTTGTTGGTGCAGGGTTTTCGAGCCGGCCGCCTTTCTTTGAAAAAAGCCGCGCCGCCCGGTCTCGCGCGGCTGTCTGATCCGTACGATCCGAAGGCCAATGTCGTCTATCAGGCGCCTCCGTATCGGCTGCATGACCTGAGCTACTACAAAGGCAGGCTCTACCTATACTTTGGGGTCACACCCGCGTTGATCTTGTTTTGGCCGTTTGTGGCTGTGACGGGCCGGTATCTTTTCCAAAGCCAGGCTGTCACAATTTTTTGCGCCCTGGGGTTCCTGGCCAGTGTCGGTCTCCTGTGTGCGCTGTGGCGGCGCTACTTTGCAAAAATGAATGTCGGCATTGTGGCGGCCTGCGCGTTGGCCTTGGGGTTGGCGACTGGCGTGCCGGTGATGCTGGCCGGCTCCGACGTTTACGAGGTGGCGATCAGTTGCGGGTACCTGCTGACAATGCTGGCGCTCGGGGCGATTTGGTGCGCGTTGCACCAACCTGAAAAGCGTTCGCGGTGGCTGGCAATGGCCAGCCTGCTTGATGGGCTGGCCGTGGGAGCGCGGCCCACCTTGCTTTTGAGCGCGGTGATCTTGCTCGCGCCGGTGGCCCAAGCGTGGCGCGAGCGGCGGCAAATCTGGCTGCCCTTGGCGGCCGCGACCGGCCCGATCCTGCTCATCGGATTGGGGCTGATGCTTTACAACGCCCTGCGATTTGGCAGTCCATTCGAATTCGGATGGCATTATCAGTTGTCCGCTATCCGGGAGATCGATTGGCAACCGTTCAGTCCGCGCTTTCTTTGGTTCAACTTCCAGACGATGTTTCTTGCGCCGGCGCGGTGGGGCTGCCGGTTCCCCTTCGTGCAGGAAATCTCCATGCCACCGCGGCCAGCCGGCTACGGGACGATTGGAGGACAGTTCGGAGTGCTGAGCAATACCCCCGTGGTATGGCTGGCGCTCGCCGCGCCGCTGGCGTGGCGGAGTCTCGTTGGGAGCGCGGCCTCGGGCTTGCGCTGGTTTGTGATCGCGGTGAGCCTGTTGTTTGGCATTAATGCGTTGACTCTTTGCCTGTTCTCCGGCGCGAACGTTCGCTATGAGGTGGAATTCCTGCCGGCGCTGGTGCTGCTGGCTGTCGTGGGTATCTTCGGCTTGCAGCGCACGTTGTCGGACCGGCCCCGAACGCGTTTGGGGCTGGCGGCGCGCTGGGCGTGGGGTTTCCTGCTGGGCTTTTCGGTGGCATTTAACTTGTTGTCGAGCATTCAGCATCGCGCACAGGGCCAGCATGTTCTTGGATACAACCTGGCAATGTCGGGCCGAATGCAGGAGGCAATTGCTCACTTCGAACAGGCGTTGCGGATCAATCCCGATCACGTCGATGCGCGCTATGGCCTGGGAAAAGCCCTGTTGCAGACCGGGCGAGTCCACGAGGCCATCGAGCAGTACCAACAGGCATTACGGCTCATGCCAGAATCGGCGGTGCTGCGCTGCAGCCTCGGAAACGCGCTGTCTCAAGCCGGCCAGGTCACGGGAGCGATGCAACAGTACGACCAGGCGATCCGGATTCAACCAGCTTGTGCTGAGGCGCATTACGGGTTGGGCATGCTGTACTACAGAACGAACCGGCTCAACGACGCGGAGCGAGAGTATCGCGCCGCATTGCGCTGCAACAATCGCATGCCCGAAGCGTATTTCGATCTGGGTTTGGTCTACGAAGCTCAGGGCAAACGCGCTCCGGCTGCTGCCGCCTACCGCGATGCCCTCCGAATCAACCCCGATTACGCTTACGCACACAACAACCTCGCCAACCTGCTGGCCGAAGATGGCAAACTTGCTGAGGCCATCCAGCATTACCGACAGGCTCTAGATGCCGATCCCAAGCTCGGGACCGCGCGCGACAACCTGAAGATCCTTTTGCGTTGCACCAGAGATTCCGAGAACAACGTGCCGTGAGGGCCGGAGCTCAGGATTGTTTGCTGCGCATCTTCTCTTCAAACGCGCGCCGTTCGTCGGCCAGATTCGGATCGAGTTTCACAGCGATGTCCAGATGTTCTCGTGCTTCGCCTCCTTTACCCTGCAGCGCCAACGCCTCCCCGAGTTGAAAATGCGCGGCTGCAAGATCGGGCTTCAGCCGCAATGCCTCGCGAAGGTGCGACAGCGCTTCTGCCGTCCGTCCCATGTCCACGAGAACTCCGCCGAGGTTGGCCTGGGCGAGCGCGTAGTCGGGTCGCAGCCGCACCGCTTCAGTGAATTCGGTGATCGCCTCGTCGCGTTTGCCCACCGCGGCAAGCGCAATGCCGAGGTTATTGTGCCCGGCGGCATCATTCGGAGCCAACTCCACCGCTCTGCGGAGATGGGCAATGGCGTCGTTGGTTCGGCCCGCCAAAAAATAGGCTCGACCGAGGTGATTCTGCGCGTAGGCGTACCGGGGAGACAACCGTAACGCCTCGGTGAGCTGCGCAATTCCGTCGTCGAATCGGCCCTGATTGCACAACGCCACCCCCAGGTTGCCGCGCGCGATGAAATTGCCGCTCGTCACCGCCACGGCGCGACGGAACAACGTCACGCTGTCCTGCCAATACCGAAGCTGGAGGCGCGTGGCCACCACACAGCCGCAGAGCGCTGCTGCAGCGCCGGCCCCGGCCGCGACACGGGCGTACGGTCTGTCCGCCACCCAGTCGGCCACACTCCAGGCCATGCCAATGAAAATGCCGACCAGCGGAACGTAGGTAAATCGGTCGGCCGCCGACTGTAGCCCCACTTGAACCAGACCGATCACTGGGAGCAGCGTCACCAGATACCACAGCCAGCCGATGAGAAGGTAGGGACGCCGTTGCGCCTCCCGCACAGTGACGGCCGATACCAACACCAGCAGGACCGCCGCCCCCGCAACCTGCCACAGAGGCCATGCCGCCGGGAACGGATACAGCACGGCCAGATTTTGCGGCCAGATCATTTCGCCGAGGTATCGCGCGTATGAAATCAATGCGTTGGCGATTCGATCTCCGACCGGAATCACCTCGGTCGACACAACTGCTCGCGCGCTGCGCGTTACCCAGACCGTGGCGACACTTGCGGCTACCGCCAACGCAAACAGCGGCAGCTTCTCAAAAGCCAGTTGTCTGGGTCCCGCTTTGCGACGCAGCGGCCAAACGTCGAGCAACAGCAACACGACCGGAAGCGTCACAATCATAGGTTTGGCCAGCAGCCCAAGAACGAAGAACGCGACGATCCAGATGTAGCGTCCCGTGCCGGGTCGCTCCACGTACCGCGCGTACGCCCACAAGGTCAACATCCAGAACAACGTGCAGAGCACGTCCTTGCGTTCCGCCACCCACGCAACCGACTCGACGCGTAGCGGGTGGAGCGCGAACACTGCCGCGATGAAGGCGCTCGGCCAGGCCTCGCCGGTCATGCGTTGCAACACCAGGAACAGCAGCAACGCACTCGCGATGTGAACGGCGACGCTGACCAGTTTGTGCGCACCGGCATTCAAGCCGAAGAGCTGGCAGTCCAGCATGTGCGACAGCCACGTCAACGGCCACCAGTGGGTGCCGCGCGTTGTGGTGAACGCCCAGCGCACGCCGTCCAGTGTCAATCCGTTGACCACGTGCGGGTTTTCCGTGACGTAGATGTCGTCGTCGAAGTTGACGAATTGCTGGTGGCGCACCGGCCAGAACGCCGCCAGCGTCACGGCTGCCAGCGACACACAGATGAGGGCGGTGCGGTTCATCGGAGGCGAACAATAACAGGCTGTCGCACGTCCCGGCAACCCGCTACAATCGGTGCCGATGCGGACTGCCATCGTCTTGATAGTCTTCGCCGCGGTGTTCATCGGCCTGACCGTCGACTGCTACCGGCAAGAGTCGGCCACGGCAGATGAGCCGCAACAGTTGACCACGGGATACACCGCGCTGGTCCTGAAAGACTACCGGCTTGATCCCGAACATCCGCCCCTGTTGCGCATGTGGGCCGCTTTACCGTTGTGGATGATGTCCGACGTGCGGTTGAACACGAACGCCGTCTCTTGGACCTCCGTAAAGCCGCGAGAGTTCCCGCATCAGTTTTTGTATGTGGATAACGACGCCGACCGATTGTTGAATCGCGCTCGCTTCATGAACGCCGTACTGGGCGTGCTTCTGGGCATCCTTCTCTTTTGCTGGAGCCGGGAGTTATTCGGTTTCTGGCCGGCAGTCGTCGCGCTGGGACTATTCTGTTTCGAACCCAATACCGTCGCTCACTTCGGTCTCGTCACCACGGATTCCGTCGCCTGCTTGATCTTCGGTACTCTGTATTTTTTGTGGCGCACGGCGCGACGCCTGACGAGCGCAAATCTGGTCGGCCTGACGGTGTTCTTCGCGCTGGCCCAAGCGGGCAAATTCACAGCGTTGATTCTGTACCCGATCGCCCTGCTGGTTCTGGTGGTCCACGCGCTTCGTAACGGTGCCTGGCCATGCACGCTCGGGCGCTGGGACGACCTGGCAACCCGCGCGCAACGATTGATGGCCGTCACCGGCATCTGGCTGTTGCTGGCGGTGGCATCGTACGTCACCCTTTGGGCCGTTTACAGCTTTCGCTACGCGCCATCACCAGGGGGCACCGGATTGGATCGGATCGTCGCCGGACCAGTTGCTCACCGACGAGTGCCGAAACTGGCGGCGGCGATCGACTGGATCGACGAACATCATTTGCTCCCCAACGTGTACACGCAGGGATTCTTGTTGGGCCAGGCGGCCGCGCAGGATCGAACGGCCTATTTGCTCGGGCAAATCAGCTACACAGGTTGGTGGTACTACTTCCCGGTTGCGGTTTTGGTAAAAACCCCTGTTGCTCTGTTGATTCTTTTTTTCGCGGGACTGGCGCTGTGCGGACGTGAATGCACATCGGGGCGGTTTCATGACGACCTGTTTTTCCTCATACCACTCTTCCTGTACCTCGGCGCCTCGCTTCCCATGAAGCTTAACATTGGCATCCGCCATATCCTGCCGCTTTACCCACTCGTCGTGCTGGTCGGCGGTAAAACGTTCGCCGCGGCTTTTGCCAGTAAGCGACGTCAATGGCTCGTGGTTGTCGCGGCGCTGTGTCTGTTGGAGGTGGCCGAAGTGGCGGCTGTGCATCCGCATGAACTCGCCTTCTTCAACCTGTTCGTCGGCGGCCCGAAGAATGGATACAAATACCTGGCGGACTCGAATTTGGATTGGGGACAGGACCTGAAGAATCTCAAGAAATGGATGGATGCCAACCACGTGGATCGGATCAACCTGAGCTATTTCGGTTCGGCCGACCCGGTCTACTACGGCATCGCCTGCAACTATCTGCGCGGGTCCCCGGCGTTCATCCCCACCAATCAGATCGTATTGCCGACCCTGCCGGGGCTTGTGGCGGTCAGCGTGAACAACCTTACCGGAGTAAATCTGCAGGGAGAACAATTCTACAAGCCGCTCCTGGATCGCGAGCCTGTGACTGTGATCGGCTACTCAATCCGAATCTATCAAGCGGATCGTCCCTGGTGGTGATGTCCTCCTCATGGCAATCCAGATGGCCGTTGTTTCCCGCCCATGCATTCAACAGGATTTGTGTGGCGACACCTGTGTCCCCCCACTAGAATTCTCGCATGGCTCGACAGGGACACACGCGAACAGCCCTCGTCCTCATCGTCTTTGCGGCTACCTTCGTCTGCTTGGCCGTGCACATTTATCTCGGGGAGTCGGTGACCGTTGATGAACCCGCGCACGTGACCATAGGCTATACCGCCCTTCGGCTCGGGGATTTTCGCGTTTCCATTGTGCATCCTCCGTTCCTGCGGATGTGGTCAGCTTTGCCATTGCTCGTGACGCGCGGCGTTCGCTTGGATACGAACACTGTTTTCTGGTGCCCCATCAAGGAAAGCCTGTTCAGCAATAAGTTTTTGTTTGTGGACAACGATGCGGACCGGTTGGTCAACCGCGCCCGCTTCATGAATGTGTTACTGGGCGTGTTGCTGGGTATTCTGGTGTTTTGCTGGGGCCGGGAACTGTTCGGGTTCTGGCCGGCCACTGCCGTGCTGGCAATGTACTGTTTCGAACCGAACATTCTTGCTTTGTTTGGCCTTGCGACCACCGACGCGGTCGCCTGTTTAATTTTCGGTACCCTCTATTTCTTATGGCGAACCACCCGGCAGTTGAGCCTCTTCAATCTCTCCGGCCTCGTTCTTTTCTTCGTGCTCGCTCAGGCCAGCAAGTTCACGGCGATGACGTTGTGGCCTATTTGCGCTGCTCTCCTGGGAATTCACGCGCTAGACAACAATGTTTGGCCCAGCAGCGTGCTCGGCTTGCGCGAATTGCTCACCCGGCGCCGACGGATCCGTGCGGCTGTCGGGGTATTCCTGTTGCTCACCATCGCATGGTATGTCGGAATTTGGGCCTGTTATGGCTTTCGATACGCGCCGTCACCAAAGACCAGTGGATTGGATCGCATCGTCGCCGGCCCGAATGTCCACAAGCGAATGCCGAAGTTGGCTATGGTGATCGACTGGATTGACGACCACCGTCTGCTCCCAAACGGATACGCGCAGGGTTTCTTGATGAGCCAGGCCTCGAGCTTAAACCGTACGGGATACCTGCTCGGCGAGACCAAGGAAAATGGCTGGTGGTATTACTTTCCATTGGCGTTCCTGTTCAAGACACCGGTCAGCCTGATCATACTTTTCTTCGCCGGTCTCGCGCTCAGCCATCGTGGATGGCCCGCGCCACAGCGTCACGCCAGGGTCTTCGTGCTCCTTCCGCTTTTCGTGTACCTGGGCGCTGCCATGACCGCGAAACTCGACATCGGAGTGCGGCATCTCCTCCCGCTTTACCCACTCGTGCTGTTGGTGGCTGGGTCGGTGGTTGCCGCGGCGTTTGCCGTTCACCGTAAGCTTCTCGTCGCGGCGATAATCGCGCTGTTCTTGGTCCAGATTGCAGAAGTGGTGGCGGTGTATCCGCACTGTCTTGCGTTCTTCAACCGATTCGTCGGCGGCCCGAAGAATGGCTACAAGTATTTGGCCGACTCAAATATCGATTGGGGACAGGATTTGAAGAATCTCAAGAAATGGATGGACGCCAACGGCGTCAAGCGGATCAATCTGGGCTACTCCGGGTTTCCCGATCCCGCGTCCTACGGCATCAACTGCACGTACCTTCGCGGCTCGCCGGCTTTCGGCACGAACAGGACTGAAGAACCGGTATTGCCCGGCTTGGTCGCCGTCAGTGTGCACCACCTCACGGGCGCCGGCCTTGACGGAGACCCGTTCTACAAGCCACTGCTCAAGGCCACGCCTGTCGCCGTGATTGGATATTCGATCCGCATCTATCGCGTGGACAAACCGTGGTGGTGACGTCTCTACTTCACCCGGCGAATATCTAGCGTACGAATCAGCGGACTTCCCGCGAGATTTGCCGAATCGGCCAAATCGGCTCCGGATATTGAATGAATTGCGAACGTGGAGGCCCTGAGTTCTCTGGCAGCGGAACGGGTCACGGCTTCTGCGAACTCGTTGCGATTGCAGTTTCGTGGTAAGCGCGGCCAGCCCGGTAGAGTTCCAGACGTCCTTCGATCTGGCTAACGAACTCTGTTTGCCCGGCCGAGCGAGCCAGTTCGATGGCCTGCTGGGCCGTGGTGATGGCCTTGTCGAATCGACTATTGGCGGCGTACGCCACCGCCAAGGTGTCCAGATACGTAACCACGTGATTGCCTGTGTGGAGGCAAAGGTCTTGGGCCAAGTTCATGGCCCGAACCGGGTCGCCGCCTTCGGCCGGCGAGCGGGTCGCCAGCAACCACGACAGGTTACTCTGAGCGATTGGGTTATCCGGCTCGATGCGCAGCGCCTGTTCATAGTGTTCCTCGGCTTCCGGCACCTTGCCCGTTTGCTGCAAGGCGACTCCCAAATTGTTATGGGCCTCCACATAGTCAGGCCGTAGTCGTACTGCCTGCTCGTAGTGTCCGATGGCATCCTGTACGTTGCCTGCTAGGAGCAGCGTATTTCCCCAATTGTTATGGGCTTGAGCGTAACTCGGCCGGATGCGCAATGCCTGTTCGAAGTGTGTGATTGCTTCCTGTACCCTGCCTTCTCTGCCCAAGGCGACTCCCAGGCGGTCGTGTGTCCGGGCGAAATTATCAATGCTCAGGAGGAGGTTGAACGCTACCGAGAAACTCATGAGGAGACCCCACCCCCAGCGGGCCGCCCGCCGCCAGATTGGTTTGCCAGTCAGCGATCGCTCCAATCCGAAGATGCCAACCGCCGCCAGCAGCAGCAGCGCGGGCAGGAAGTCCACTTCGTAGCGGAAGTTTGCTGCGCAGTACAGGCAAAGGGTCAATGCACAGATCCCAAACAGCAGGGTCACCGCGACAAGAAACCATCGCTGCCCGGAACACGCCCGCGCCGACCGGTCCCGCCACGTCAGCGGCACGACTAGCGCCAGCCACACCAAAGGGATGTTGGTCAGCACGCCAAAAGTTTGCAGAGCGGCGCTATAACCCACCGGCACAGCCTGCACCGCTGCGTCCTGCACGAATGGAAAGCGATCGCTCCAGCGAGCCGGTTCCAGAAAATAGACTCGGAGATTGAACCAGAGGTAACGCGGACTGAACGTCTGCTTGTTGGCCAATTGATAATGTATTCCGAATTCGAACGGATTATCAAAGCGCAGCAAGTTATACAGCATAAGCCCCAACCCGATCAGGACGATCGGGAGGGTCACCGCAGTCAGGAGCAAGCCAATCCGTTGTCGCTCGCGCCACGCCTGGGCCACTGGAACCAACAGGATGACCGCGCCAAACAGCAAGTTGGGTCGCGCCCCCACCGCCAGACCATAGGCCGCGCTAGCGGCTGCCAGCCACCAACATCTCCGCTCCGGCCGGTGTAGGGCGCACCAAATCGCGCCGAGCGCCAGCATCGTCAGCATATACCCGCAACTGACCGCCACCTCGTAAACCTCGGGCCGTGACAACAGTACCGGCACACCCGTCGCCAAACCCAGCGCGAGCGCGCTCGCCGCCAGCACCACGATGCTCACTTCTGCAAAGTAGCGCCGCCACAGCGCGTACAACAGGCCCGCGCTGGCCAGAAAGCCCAAGGAGCAAAAGATGGCCACAGCTTGTTGGTGAAAAAGGTAATCGCCCGTGAGTGCAACGAACGGCCAGAACAATATCAGGGCCGGCGTAACTCCGAAGTAGAGGTAGAACCTGCCCTTGTAGTAGCTGAGGTCATGCACGTTGTAGGGCTCAGACCGATAGCGAACGTTGGTGGCCGGATCGTAGGGGTCGGCGAGTTCCGCCAGCCCGGGCGGCACTTCTTTTTTCAAGCTGAGTTGACCCGCGCGAAAACCCTCCACCAACAAATTGTACCAAGCATCAGCCGGATTTCGGGTCAACGTTTGCAGATCCACAAAGTCCACCATGCTCAACCGGGCCATGTACGCGTAAACGCCGATGACGAACACGCATGTTGCGATCTGGATCGCCATGCAAAAAACCCCACGCTTGCGCCGCGAAAAGAAGCCGCACTTCACTGCGACTGGATCCAACTCCGTCTGCATCGTGATCGCAACCAATAGCACCACGGGGTCCTCCTGGTCAGTAAGAATTCTCCAACCCTGAGGACTTGCGTCGCCACCATCGAGCCGGTAGCCTGTTGGGAGTGAACGAGCAATCGTTTCCGCGTCGCCGGTGGTGGCTGCCGTCCATCAGCATCATGATTTGGCTGGTGGTTTTCCTTTGGTTGAATCTGTCGGCGGACCGCTGGATGCTGGTCGGAACGGACAGCGATACCTGTTGGCACTGGCAACAGGGAAACTGGATCCTGCAACACCGCGCCGTGCTGCGAACCGAGGTGTTTTCGCACACGCGCGCCGGCCTGTCCCTGATCGATTTGTCGTGGCTGACCGATATTGTCATGGCCGCGGCCGGCAATCTGTTTCGCTGGAGCGGAATCGTGTTTCTGGCAGCCGCGGTGTGCGCCACGTACCTGTGGATGTTGCACCGGCAATTGGTCGCCGAAGGTAACGAATTATTGTTGGCCACGGCCCTGGTGCTGCTGGCCGCGGCCGTGTGCGAAATGCACTGGCTGGCGCGGCCGCACCTGGCCACGCATCTCTTGGTCGTCGTATTCGCCTGGCAGTTGCGGTGGTTCGACCGGGACCGCATCACGACGCGCCGGTTGCTGATTCTCTTGCCGCTGCTGACGGCGCTGTGGGCGAATTTGCACGGGGAGTTCGTTATGGCGTTTGTGTTGATCGGGATCTACCTGATCGGCACGATGGTGAGCTGGATCTGGGCCACCGCCGACCGTCGGCCCGCGTTGCGTCATCGAGCGACGGTATTGGTCGCGCTGGGGGCAGCTTGTGTGTTGGCATCGATGGTGAACCCTTATGGGTGGAAGCTTCTGGCACGAGTCGTCCAAGAGATGTCCAGCCCGGCCGTGGTGGGTTTCCCTCAGGAGAATCTGCCGCCGAACTTTCATGACCCGATCATGCGGCCTTTTCTGTTGTTCGGGCTCGTATGCGTGTTGATGATGCCTATCTGCCGCCCGTACCTGAGTGCAACGGACGCCCTCTTGCTGATCGCCTGGTTTTTGCTGTCGCTGCGCATGGCGCGCAATGCGCCGCTGTTTGCGCTGATCGCCACCCCGATCTTGGCGGAACATTGGAACGAGTACCTGCGCTCGCTCCGGCCGACCCGGGTCGTCCGCTGGTACCGAAAAACATCCGCGATCCTGTCCTCGCTCAACCAAACGGCGGCCGCACGCGGTCTGCCGGCCTTGGCCGTCGCCGCGATGATTCTGGTCCTGGCCAAGCCGACACTTCTGGGAGGCCGGCCGTTACTCCGGACCGAGCTTCCTGCCGACCGATTTCCCGCGGCCGCGGTGGAGTTCCTCAGGCAGTCACCCGACGCGGTGCACGGCAACATGTTTAACGAATACACGTGGGGCGGCTATCTCATCTGGGCTCTGCCGGAGAAGAAAGTATTCATCCATCCCAACCTCAACGTCTATGGAGTCAGCTTGCTGGAGGATTTCATCGCGGCGAACAAGGCCGACCCCGGTTGGCAGAACATCCTGAAAAAGTATGGCGTCGGATGGACCATCCTGCCGCGCGAACATCCGCTGAACCGAATCCTCGGACAACGCGCCGACTGGCGACTCGTGTACAGCGACGCCGTGACCACCGTTTACACGAGGAGTGAGTGAGCGAACTGGCGTAGTCGACGCGACTCTGACCAGGCCGTGCCGCCGCGCCTTCGCGGCGACGAAGCCGCTACGGTGGCGCAGGCGCGCGGCTTGGACCGGGCCGCGGACGCCGAGCGCGGCGTCTCTACCAAGCTGGCGTGGCTGGCCCAGACGCTCATCAGGGCTGGCTGGTGCCAGGTGTTTCGGCTAGACTGCGTTCTTGGTGAAAGGACAGAAGCTGATTCCGTTGGTGGTGGTTGGGGTGGCGTTGCTGGCATATCACAACAGTTTCAGCGGTCCGTTCATTTATGATGATGGACCGTCGATACTGGAGAATCCCACGATCCGTCATCTCTGGCCCATCACGCGCGTGCTTCGGCCGCCGCACGCGAATCGCGGGATCACGGTCGAAGGCCGGCCGCTCATCAATCTGTCGCTGGCTGTTAACTACGCTTTGGGCGGCACCAACGTCTGGGGCTATCACGCGTTTAACCTCGCCATTCACATCTTGGCCGGTCTGGCCCTGTTGGGGATCGTGCGCCGCACGTTGCGGCAGCCGGGGCTGCGCGACCGCTTCGGCGGTGCGGCCAACGAATTGGCATTGGCCGTGGCTCTGATCTGGACCGTTCATCCGCTTCAGACCGAGTCGGTGACCTACGTCGCCCAACGGGCTGAATCCATCATGGGATTGTTGTATCTGGCGACATTGTATTGCTTTCTCCGGGGCGCCGACTCGCCGCGTCCTGGGTTGTGGTACGGGCTGTCGGTGATGGCCTGCGCCATGGGGATGGCCACCAAAGAAGTGATGGTGACCGCCCCGGTGGTTGTGTTGCTCTATGACCGCGCGTTTCTTGCCGGCTCGTTCCGGGAGGCGTGGCGGCGACGAAAACCGGTTTATCTCGGGCTGGCTGGCACGTGGGTTCTGCTCGGTTTTATCCTTGCTCACGGGCAGCTTCCTGTAACCAGGGCCAACGCGCGGCGACTGGGTTTGACTTGGTGGCAATACTTGGCGACCGAGCCCGGAGTAGTTCTCCATTACCTGCGGTTGTCGGTGTGGCCGCAGCCGTTGTGTTTCGACTACCACGGATGGCCGATGGCCAAGAACTTGTCCAGTGTTGTCCCACCAGCCCTGGTGATTGTGCTCCTGCTCGGACTAACCGTCTGGGCCTGCGGAACGACTGCGTCATCGCGCGGTTGGCGGGCAATCTGCGGCTTCTGGGGCGCATGGTTCTTTCTGATTTTGGCGCCGAGTTCGAGCGTCATTCCACTGGACAGCCCGGCGTACGAACATCGGATGTATCTGCCACTGGCGGCGGTGGTCGTGCTGGGAGTGCTGGGGATTTACGCGCTGGCCGGCCGGCGCAGCGTTGCCGTGTTTGGTGTGCTGGTCATGGTGTTGACCTTCCTTACTCTGCGGCGCAACTTGGATTACCGCAGCGAATTGGCAATCTGGCAGGACACCGTACTGAAGCGTCCCAACAACTCACGAGCCCACACCAGTTTGGGAGCGGCCTTCAAGTCATTGGGCCGGGTCCAAGAGGGAATCGAGCAATACCAGGAGGCGCTGCGGCTCGAACCCGACAACCCGGAGGCGAACAATAATCTGGGGAACGCGTTGCTCGGCCTGAATCAGGTACCCGACGCCGTCGCGCATTTTGAGCGGGCGCTTCGGACCCTCCCCGGTTTTGCCGAAGCGCATAACAATTTGGGGGTTGCCCTGGCGCGCTTGGGCATGCTTCAGGAGGCAATCCAACATTGGGAGCAAGCCTTGCGAATCAAGCCCGACTTCGCCGAGGCGCATAACAACCTTGGGTTGGGACTCATGCGAACCGGCCAGATTCAGGAGGCGATCGGGCACTATGAGCAGGCGTTGCGGATCAAGCCCGATTATGCCGATGCGCACTACAATCTGGGATTGGCCATGGAACAAGTGGGCCGGCTCCCTGAGGCCATGAGCCAGTATGAGCAGGCGCTGCGGATCAGACCCGATTATGCTGAAGTCCGGAAAGCGCTGGCGCGACTCCGATATCTGGCCAGCTGACCCCGTGTGATCCAAGGCCCATCACGTTTGTTCGTGAATCACAACCCCATTCCAACGCGGTAAAAGCGGCGGGGATCACCCGCCGAGACCGGGTCGGTGAACCAAAACGGCAGCGCCGGCGGGTTGGTGCTCAACAACAGGCTCCAGTCAACGAGATTGGTCGAAGTTTGGATGGTGAAGGGGACAGCATCGCCATTGACCAGCATACGCCACACGCCGTTGGACAACATGGGGCCGTTGACCGTGGGCAGCACCGCGGCGGCTTCGGCATAATTGTCGGCGACGATGATTTGGTCAAAATAGAGCGTGTGGGTGTTGTTGGAATTCGGCTGGTAGATTCCGTTCTTGATGTCCAGACCGTTATACGCGCCGGTGACGGCGCCGGGGTCGTAACCGATGGGGCCGGACCAATCCACGTAATTGGTGCCGTTGATCCAGAGCTTGATGTTTCCATCGGTGTTGTAGCGCGGGGAAAGGTACACGACGACCCGATACCATGTGTCCGGGTAAATGAGTGATGCATTCCAGAGTTCGATGTCGGGCACGGAGGAATCGGGCCCGACGCTGGCATTACGGATGGCGAGTCGGATTCGATAGGGTGCGGAACTGCCGGAGCCGAATTTCAGGCTGACCGGCGGACCCCACGGCGACCCCTGCCAGGCTTGCCAGAAAATGGAGGAACCGGTGAAGGCAGCGGGAGAGGAGGCGAGCTTGAAGGCAAAGCCGGAATAGCGGGCGTTATCGAAGTGCAGGCCGTTGGTCTCGGCGGCCTTGAGGATCTTGTACTCGAACCGCTGCGCGTTGCCACTATGATCGGTCGGGACCTGCATGCCGACGGAATAGTTGCCCGCAAAATGTTCGGTGGAAATCCACGGCGCGGCAGGAGAACCGTTCTGCACCGGATCGAACGTATCGCCGGCTTCGGTCGCGGATCGGTCGGGGTTGATCGTGGTGTGATCCCCGGACAACATCCGGTACACTGCGGCCAACGTCGCACCGGCGATCAGGTGGACGAGTAGCGCCACGAAGCAAATGATTCTTGCCCTCATCCTGGCGTCGTTCGACTGGCCCGCGTGGGCGGGGCACAAAGCCGCGCCGCTCGGCCTGCTCGCTCCGCCCACGGTCTGGCGAAAACACACCGACTACGGACAGTACTCGTAGGCTCCGAGGTCGGGGGCGCTGCCGCAATAGGGCAGACCGACGTCCACGCCTTTGTCGATCAGGCTGCTGGTTGGCTGGAGTCGGCCATAACCGTTGTTTGGCAAACTGCCGTCCGCTTCTCGAGGTGCGATCGCATCGGCTTCCGACATGCTGATGTAATCATTGGCAGTGACCGTAATCCCCAGGTTCCAACTGTTGTTCTGCATCGTGGATGAGGACGAGATATCCTTGGGAGCCGGCCTGGTTGAATTGTAATCCAGGCAGTTCTTCAGGATATTTCCCGCCTCTTGCAGGTTGTACGGTCGGCCGCAATTCAGCGCCGCGCAATTGTACACCGTTATGGGGGCGGTATTATCGTTGTAGGCGAACCCGACCGTCGTGCCCCATTGACAATTCAGGGCGATACAGTTCTGAATCAAGATCGGACAGTAGGTGCTGGCGCCGCCGAGTTTAAAGCCGTTGCCGTCGCCCGCGAACGATGACAGGCCAAAGATGGCGGGATCGCCGTTGTGCCAGCTCCAGCAGTGCTCGATCACGATCAGGTAATCGGTTTGATAACAATCCCAGCCGTCGTCGCAGTTGTTCCAGGACCGGCAGCCGTAGAAGTGGTTTCCCACCCCGGCGTAGAGTTTGCAGGCAAACCCATCCGCGTTCTCATAGCCGGTGGCGGGATCATTGTTCCGATACGAATCGCAGTTGTGTACATAGTTATACGCCGCATCGTGCTCCGGATCCGGGTTGCTCGACAGCGTATCCTTGTTCAACCCGATCTGCAGACCCGTATCGCCGTTATCGTGGAAGATCATTTGCTCGAACGTGATATGACCGCCCTCGCACTTGATGCCATTGTCGGGCGCATACTGGATCTCCAATCCCTGGAGCACCCAGTATTGCGCGTTGGTGGTGATGTGGATGCCCCGCGCTCCGCTGCGAATGTCTTCGCTGGCCGGATGCCACGTCGAGTAATCCAACACCGGGTGCTCGCCCTCGTAAGCCACAATGCTGATCGGGGCGTTGGAGGTGCCGGGCTTGTTAATCGTCACCGTAGACGAATAGGTGAACGTGCCGCCGCGCACGTAGATGGTGTCGCCAGGAATGGCCGTATCGACGCCCTTTTGCAGTGAGTAGAACGGTTGATCGATCGTTCCGATGTTGGAATCGTTCCCCGTCGGCGAGATATAGATGGGGAAATGCAGGAACGCGTCGAACGTGGCCGTCACGGACTTGTTGGAATTCACCAACAGCAGGTCCGGGTTATTGGAGCTGACCAGATCGCCCGACCACGCGCTGAAGACCGCGCCGGTCAATGCCACGCCCGTCAACTGCACGAGGGTGCCGGGGTTGTAGTAGTTGGAGGCGTTGCTGGGATCCAGGGACACGATGCCCCGGCCGATGACCGAGATGTTCACTTTGTATTGCGGGTCGCCGGTGATTTCGAAGCGGTCGACGTTGACCAATCCGCCCGAATTCAGGGCGGTGAGACGCAGGACGTTCTTGCCCACCACCACGGGAATGGCATTGGTGACGTATTCCCAATCCGTGTACCCGCCGGTTTCCGGGAATGCCAACGAACTGGTGACCGTGGCGCCGTTGACGATGACCGACGCCGGGCGGCTATCACTCTTGCCGTGAGCGTAGCGGACGTACATCGTCTCGGTGCCGGCGTGCTGTCGGCCGAATTCGATCTCGATATAACTGCCCACCGCATTGTCCGTGTCGATAAAGCCGGTGCCGGTGTAGCCGGAGTGGTTGTTGGCGACGGTTCCGGTGAACGTGCCGTCTTCGGCCTGGATGATCTGCACGGGTCCACCGTTGGTGGGAGCCGGGTTGACCGTGAGCATGGCAAAGGCACTGGTCAGCGAACCATAGTTGTTCGCCACGAGGACGGAATAGGTACCGGCGTCGTTGCTGGAGACATTGCTCAGGCCCAGGGTGGTATTGGTGGCGTTGGCCAACGGTGTGTTCGTGTTGAAATACCACTGATAACTCAGCGGCGGTGTGCCGCTGGCTGACACGTTGAAGACGACGCCCTGACCCACGGTGACCGTCTGGTCTTGCGGCTGTGTGGTGATCGACGGCGGGGCCACGAGGTTGGTTACCGTCAATGTCGCTACCGCGCTGGTGATCGAGCCATAATTGTTGTCGATCTCGACGGAGTAGCCGCCGCTGGCGCTGGTGGTGACGTTGCTGAGCGTCAAGGTTGCCGTTCCATCGCCCACTGGCGTGTTGGTATTGAAATACCACTGGTAGATCAACGGCGCCGTGCCGCTGGCCGACACGCTGAAGCTGACGGTATCGCCTTCGCCAACCGTCTGGTCTTGCGGTTGCATCGAAATGGAGGGTCCGACGGGGATGTTCACCGTCAGCGTGGCGACGGAACTGGTCTTGGAGCCGGCGCTGTTGGCGGCAACGACGGAGTAGTCGCCGGCGTTGCCGGCCTGAACGTTATCGAGCGTCAGCGTGGCACTGGTCGCGCCACCGATCGGGGTGCTCGAGTTGTAGTACCACTGGTAGCTCAACGGCGCGGTGCCGGTGGCCGCCACCGTGAACGTGACGGAGTCACCTTGGTTGACCGTCTGACTTTGCGGCTGCAGGGTGATGGAGGGAGCCGTCGGGTTGACCGGGCCCGGGCTGCCATACCACACGCGGTAGAATCGTTGTAGTTCCGACGGTGAAACCGGGTTGGTGCAATCGAAGTTGCCCGAGGCATCGAAATGATTGGTCGCGATGCAGAACCAGTTCGACAGGGAGGCACTCATGTCGGTGGTGGTGATGACGTAGTACGTGCCATTGGGCGTGCCGTTGGTACCACGCAACACGACGCCTTCAGACGCCGAGATCGCCTCGGTAATCGAGGGGATGGATGCCGGGGGTGGCGGGGTGCCGTTGGCCGGAGTCACACTCGCCCAGCTGGTGCCAACGCGCACCTCGTCCAAATCGGCCGAACAGCCGCCGTAGATATAACACCGGCCGATCCCGGTAGAGCTGTTGCCGTCGCTGCCGCTGCTGAATGATACGTCGGCTGCGGGTTCAGTCGTGCCGCCCGTGGCCGGGTTGACCCAAAGGGAAACGACGTCGTCACCCGAACTGGGGCCGAACTGGTATTTGGTCACGATGAAATAGGTGGTTCCGACGGTCAAAGGTGTACTGGCCCAGGTCACTGTACCGCGGAGCTTGGACAGACCGATGTCGCAGTTTGAACCGTCGGGTCGAAGCCATAAGTCGTTGTAGTACGAAGACGCGGAGCCATTGCGGACCAATCCGGAGATGATCTGGCCGCCGCTGGCCAGTCCGCTGAGAGAATCCACCCGGAGCAGGAATGAATAGTAGACGCCGCCATTGCTGATCCCTGAACTGAACTGGTTGTAGGTTCCCGACGACGAACCGCTGGTGGTCGTGACCTTATTGCCCGACGAGGCCGGCAAACCCAATGCCGTCCCATTCAAGCTATTGCTGGACACCGTCACGCCGACATTGGAGCCTGACCATCCTCCGGACGAGCCGGCGGTGCCCAGATTGCCGGTCGCGTAGTTGAAACTGTCGGTCCAGACTTGTGCCTGCGCGCTCCAGGAAAAAACGGCGTAGGCGGCAACAACGATTATGGTCTTTTTCATGGTTTGTCTCGTATTAGTGGTTGATTCTCTCGTCCTCTGGCATTTACGTCACGGTGTAATTTGCGGCACCCACCCACTGAACCAGGTGGAAAGATCCCGAACAGCCGCCGCTTCAGAATCAGTCAACTGACGCGACCAACTGGGTCGCTGGCTTACGTCGATCAGATTCGTGCCCGTCAGGTCGGTGCTCTGATATTCCCAGAACCGCAGGTTCGTGGGAGACGAAGAGCCATCGAGATAGAAGCCGACGGGGTTGATGTTGGTGCTCATCATGCAATTGATGTACACGGTCTGGCTGGCTGGGTTGCTGTCCTTGCTATTGTTGCGCGCCAGGTATTCCGTGTTGAACGAGCCGCCCGCACCAGTGAGCTCGCAGTCCACGAAAGCGATGCCGTTGTGGGACGCGTCGTTGCGCGGCTGGGTGATGTAACCGTTGGGGTTGCTGCCGCGGTAGATGGAGCGGATTTCGCAGTTGTCGAAATAAACGGTGCCCGAGCCCCAGACGTAGTCCACGTTGCCTTGAACGAGGCTGTCTTGGAAATAAGCCTGATCGCCGCCGTTGCTGACCATGATGGTGTCCTGCAAGCTGTCCAGTTCTCCGTTCCAAAAGACGAATCGCAGGCCGGCGACCTTCAGCGCTTCCGCCTGCGAGCCGCCTTGCGGAGTGCTGTTGACCAATTTCAGGTTCTTCATGGTGATGTCGTTGCCCGTCGTGGAAAACATCGAGCGCGACGCGGAGCCGCTGTTGAAGCTGTCGTTGTTGGCATAAATGATGATGGTTTGGCCGCGATCCTGTCCCAGGAACGTCAGGTTGTTGCGGTTGTTGTTGCGGACGATCTCGCGGTACACGCCGTCTTCAATCTGAATGGTTCTCGCCGTCGTGTTGCCCGACGGCACGAAGTCGATCGCACCCTGGACCGTGCAAAAATCGCCGCTGCCATCGGCAGCGACGATGATATTCGTGGTGCCCGACGCCGGTGCGGATGGTTTGGTGGTGAACCGCCAGGAGTTCGAGCCGCTGACACCGGTCCACGGACTTACGTTTTGGAACACGGTGCTGTCGATGTTGACGTAATACGTCTGGCCGTAAGCCAGGCTGGAGTGCAGCGAAATGAACGCGGTGTTGCCTTCGATCAGTACCGGGTAGTAGTGGAGGCTTGTCCCGCCAAACGTTTTGGATTGAGACGAGAGGGATAGGTCAATCGTGTCCACCGGGCTGCCCGGGGAGGCGGCGTTGTAGATGCGGATTTGTCCGGACGACCCGAGCGTCGGGGCGGAGTCGAACGCGATGTGAAGCGGCGTGTCGACGCAAACGTTGGCCGCTCCATTGACGGGGAAGAGATTGGTCGCGCCGCCGCTGATTACGGTCAGCGTGGCATTGCTGCTCGTGACCGAGCCGAGGCTGTTGGACGCCACGACGGAATAATCGCCAGCGTCGGTATTGGATTGCACGTTGCTGACAATCAACGCGGCGTTGGTGGCGTCAGCCAGCGGCGAATTGGTGTTGAAATACCACTGGTAATACAGCGGCGCGCTCCCGGTCGCGACCACGTGGAAACTCGCGTTCTGGCCTTCGACGACCGTCTGACTCTGTGGCTGGGTGGTGATGAGCGGTGGCGTGTGCAGGGTGCCCACGTGAATGCTGTAGAATCGCTGGCCATCCAGTGGCGACAGCGGATTGGTGCACTCGAAGTGGCCCGAGCCATCGAACTGATAGGCGGCGCCCGCGCTCCAGTTGGATATGCTCTGGGACAGGTCGGTCGACGTCAGGACTTCATAAACCCCCGCCGGAGCGCCGCCGGTGCCGCGCAGTACAATGCTGTCGGGTGTCAGAAAAGTCTGCGTGACGACAGGGTTCGACGGCGGCGGTGGCGGGGGTACGTCGGTTGGGGTCACGTCAGCCCACGTCGTGCCGACGCGGACTTCATCGACCCACAAGGTCTGGCTCACGGCTTGGTTCAGGAAAATATCGGAAAGCGCTGACGCGTCGGAACCGCCAGTCGTCGTCAAGGTCGGGACCGGTATGTTGTTGGTGTCGCCCAACGAAGTCGGATCCAGCCAGAGGTCCACCTGGTCGCTGCCCGCCAGGAACGTGTAGCGGGCGACGATGAAGTGCGTGCCGGCGCTGAGGGCGTCCGCTACGGTCGCTGCGGGTGAAGAAACGCTTTTGCCGATTCCGATATGACTGCCGCTGTCCAGAAAGATGCCCAAGGGAGGGGAACTGGATGCCGAGTTGCCGTTCTGCAGGTAGACGAAGGCCTTGGTCGTGCCCCCGATCGCCTGAATGTTCAGCAGGAACGAACAGTAGACGGCGCCGCTGGACTGGGCGGCGAATGGCGCCGCCTTCTTCTTGAAGGTGCCGCCGGTGAAGATGACGCCGCTGCCGGCGATTCCGGCCAGTGAAGAATTGGTCAGCGCCGCGGTGTTGCTCACCGAGATGGCGCTGTTGGCGCTGTCACCATCGGTCCACACGCTGCTGCCGATTCCTGCAGAGCCCAAGCTGCCGTTGTTGTAGGTGAAATGTTCGACCAACAACTGAGCCTGAGCGCCCTGGACAAGCCAGAATCCAGCGGCCAGAAGGAGGAGCGTAGTTCTCGTCACGGCGTCATACCATGAATCGGTCACGGTGCGAACGGCCCCTTGGCTGCACCCGCGTTGTTGGTGACTACGTCGGGGACCACGGAAATCGGCTCCAATGAATAAGAGTACGGTGGCGTAAACACCGTGTTTGTGCCGGGGACGATTACGTCGATCGTATGATCACTGTTGGTGGTCGTTGTCCCCCAGAGAACGCCATACGAAGTGTCCAGGAAACCCACGTTGTTATTGGTGGCCAGGATCTGGCCGTCGGGGCCTCCGGCCTCGGTGATGTACACTTCCCACGGGGTACGCGCATTCTCGTAGAAGTTGTTCTCGATGAACAACTGCGAGCCGATGGCAGCCCGGGCACAATAGTGGTTGGTGACGATGCCGCCAATCGACGGGTTCACGTAATTGTTGAAGAAGTGAACCTGTCCGAAACGCACCCGGGGGATCCGTTCGATGCACAACGTGCTCCACCAGTTGTGATGCCACGTCACGTGCAGATGCCCGGTGTCCTCGGCGGCATTGTCGTCGTCGTGGCCGATGAGGTTCACGAAGTTGTGGCCGGAATTGACCGTATAATAGAACTTGCACCACGACACGGTAACCCACTCTGAGGCGTGGGTGATATCCAGTGCGCCGTCGCCGGCATCGATAAACGTGCAATGGTCGACCCAGACATGCTGGCTGTTCTGAATCGTGATGTTGTCTTGATCGGCGCCATCGAAAGTAATGTTGCGGACGATGATGTTACTCCCATGCGTGAGCTTCAGGGTGCCCGAGATGGTGGTGTTGGCGCCCAGGCCAATGATGGTCTTGTTGGGCTTGGAGTCGATATTGTTAATGCTGAACGATCCCTGGATCTGGACGACCAGGGGGACCGATTCGTTGAGGGCAGCTTCCAGGTCGGTGGCATTGCTGACAGTCGTCGTCGCGCCGCCCGCGCCGCCCGTCGTGCCGCCCTCGAGCGTGGCAAAGCCGATCATGTCGTAGTTGGGTGTATTCGAAGACGTAACCGTCAACGTGGCCGAACTGCTGGCGACGGCCGCCGCGGCGTTGGAGACGCTCGCCGAATAATTGCCGGCGTCGCTGAGTTGCACGTTGTTGAGCGACAGGGTCAGGTTCGTTGCGTTGGCCAGTGTCGAATTGTTATTGAGGTACCACTGGTAATACAAGGGCGGAGTGCCCGTCGCGATCACGCTGAGGACGGCCGTCTGGCCTTCCGGGACGGTCAGGCTCTGCGGCTGGTAAACGATGCCCGGCGCGCCCGGCGGAGGCGGTGGCGGCGGCGGCGGCGCGTTGGTGTCGATCCTCAGACAATAGAACCGCTGCAGGTCGGACGGCGACACCGGGTTGGTGCAATCGAAGTTGCCGGCCGCGTCGAATTGGTTGGTGGCCAGCGATACCCAATTGCTCAGGCTATCGCTGATGTCGGTGGCGCTGAGGATTTCGTAAGTGCCCGTGGGACTGCCGCCGGTGCCGCGGATGACGAAGCCGGCCGGATCCAAGAGCGCCTGTGTAATCGTGACAACGTTGGTCGACGGTGGCGGTGGCGACGTGCCACTGGAGGGCGTCACATCCGCCCAATTGGTGCTGATCTGCACTTCATCATAATACACGACGGGTCCGCTGCCGCTGGTGCCGTTGAAGGCGAAATACTGAAGGGTCGAGAGATCGCCGCTACCCGTCGTGCTTCCCAGCGAGGCTGGTGCAGTGGTGGCGCCGTAGGTGGCACTGGGCGGATCAACCCATAAATCGGCCTGGTCGTCGCCGGGCAGAAAGGTGTAGCGCACCACGACCAGATGAGTGCCGGTGCTCAATGTCGTTGTCACCGCGGGACTGGTCGCATGTTTCCCGATGCCCAACGTCGTGCCGTTCAGGAAGATGCCCAACTGCGGCTGACTGACGGTGCTGTTGGCGACATTGTCGAGATAGGCAATCAGCCGGCTCGCAGTGGGCGGTGTGGCGTTGTTGAGGAGGAAGGAGACATAGATTTCGCCACTGGTTTGGGCGCTGAACTGGACGATGTTGCGCCGGGCCGTTCCGCTGGGCTGCCATTTGACGCCCTTGCCGGACGCCACGGCAAAATTGGTCGGAGAAGTCAGCGCGGCGCTGTTGGACACGGTGAATTCGGTGCCGGCGCTTCCGCCCGCATCCCAGACGCCGGTGGCAACGGAATACAGGTTGCCGTCCGAATAGGCGAAGTGGTCGGTGAACGGGAGCGTTTGAACTGCCGCGTTGAGCTGCTGGACGAGTGCGGCACAGACAACGAATGCGATGGCAAACAATCGTTTCATCAAACTCTTCTTGGAGTTTGGGTCGAAGTGGCAGCGGACTTGACGCCCGGCTGCCACTTCGACGTTCCCCATTTGCTTACGGAGCGAACGGACCTTTGCCGTTGCCGCAGTTATTGGTGACGATACCCGGCACGTCCGCCGCGTTGTCCAACGTGTAGGCGTACGGCGGCACAGTGGACGGATCCGGATCGGTGATGCTCGCCGGATTCCACGACGCCGGCGTCAGCGTATCGGTGCCGGGAACCAGCGACTGGCCCGAGTACCACCCGTTCAGCCACTGTACGCCGTATGACGTATCGAGGTAGCTCACGTTGTTGTACTGCGCCAGCACCTTGCCGGTGGTGCCGCTGGTGGTCAGCAATTCCCACGGGTCCTTGACGTTCTCGAACCAGTTGCCTTCCACCAACATCTCGGCGTAGAGACGCGTGCGGTTGCAGTAGTTGTCGCTGGCGCCGATGTTGTAGTAGTTGTTGAACACATGCGCCCGGCCGTACCGGCAGGAGATCATCCGCTCACGGCACAGACTGCTCCACCAGTTGTGGTGGAACGTCACGTGCAGCCTGCCCATGTCACTGGAGGAATCACCGTCGTCGCCACCGATCAGATTCACATCCTCGTGGCCGGTCGGGTTGGTGTAATAGAACTTGCACCACGAAACAGTGACGAAGTCGCCGCCCCGCGTGACGTCCAGATGACCATCGCCTGTGTCATGGATGGTGCAATGGTCGACCCAGATATGCGCGGGGTAGTTCTTGCACGAGATCCCATCGTCCTCGCCATAGAGACCCGGATTGGAGATGTCGAGGTTGCGGATGATGACGTTGGTAGACCAATACAAGCCGATATCGCCGACGACGGCGGCATTGGTGCCGACGCCGATGATCGTCTTGTTGTTGCCGAAGTACGTGTCCCCGTTGGTCCGCAGCGTCACGGTACCATGGATTCTCAGAACGACCGGCGCCGACGAGGCCGTACCATTATCGTCCGTAACGAAGTAGGCCGACATATCCGACAACTGATACACGTCCACCGTTGGCCCGCCGGAACCACCGGTCAGGTTGAAGTTGTAGCTTGCGTACCCGACCTGGTTGAAGTTCAGCGTCACGTTCGTATTGACCGTCAGCGTCGCATACGCGCTGGGCTGCGTGCCGAGGCTGTTGCTGACGATGACCGAGTAGTCGCCGGCGTCGCTGAACTGCACGTCCGACAACTGCAGGGTCGAGTTGGTGGCGTCCGTGATCGGCGCGTTGGTGTTGAAGTACCACTGATAGAACAGCGGCTGGGTGCCGGTGGCAACGACGTTGAACGACGCGTTGTTGCTGACGACGACCGTCTGGCTCTGCGGCTGCGTGATGATCGACGGGGCCGAGAACACGTTGGTCACGAGCAACTGCGCGACGACGCTGGTGACGGAGCCGACGGAGTTGGACACGAGTGCCGAGTAGCCACCCGAATCGCCGGTCTGGACGTCGGTCAGGGTCAACGTGGAGCTGGTTTTGCCTGAGAGCGGCGTAATGCTGTTCAAGTACCACTGATAGAAGAGCGGCGGGGAACCGCTCACGCCAACCGTAAAGGTGGCGGCCGTCCCAGCGCTATTGGTTATATCCTGTGGCTGGCTGACAATAACCGGTGGCGTGGCTGGCAGGTTGTTGGTGCCGCCGACGCGAATGATGAAGAAGCGTTGCAGCGTGCCGGGGGTAACGCCATTGGTGCAGGCGAAATTGCCCAGCGGGTCGAACTGATGGATGCCCTCGGGGATCCAATTGGTGAACGGTATGGAAGCGTCGCCCGAGGTCTCAACTTCATACGAGGCGTTGGCGACGCCGCCGGTTCCAACCAATTCAACATCACCATTGTTCTGACCGCCCGACAGAATGTTGATAGCCGTGATGACGACGTTCGTTGGTCCTGGCGGAGGAGGCGGCGGATTGCCGTTGGACGGAGTCACATCCTCCCAGGTCGAGCCAATTCGCACTTCATCCAAATCAACCCGGGTGCCTCCGTAAATGTAGCAGCGGCCGATTCCCGTGGAAGTGTTGCCATCGCTACCACCGCTGAAGGATACGTCGGCAGTGGGCTCGCTGCCACCGGTGGCCGGATTCACCCACAGCGAAACGACATCGTCGCCGGAGTTCGGCCCAAATTGGTACTTGGTCACGACAAAGTAGGTGGTTCCCAGCGTCAAGGGCGTGGTGCGCCAGGTCACGGTACCCCGGAGTTTGGCCAGACCAATCTCGACATCCGATCCGTTGACCCCAAGGTATGTGTCGACGTAATACGACGACTGCGAGCCATTGCGCAGCAATCCAGAAAGGAGCATTCCGCCGGCGGTCAGACCGCTCGTGGAATCCACCCGCAGCAGAAACGAGCAATACACGCTCCCGCTGCCAATTCCGGCACTGAACTGGTTATAGGTGCCCGACTGGGAACCAGTGGTGGTCGCGACTTTGTTGCCCGACGAGGCCGGCAAACCCAGCCCCGTTCCGTCCAGGCTGTCGTTGGTTACGGTGACGCCGGAGTTGGAATTGGCCCAGCCGCCGGACGAACCCGAACTGCCGAGCGTGCCCGGGGAATACGAGAACGGATCGTTGAAATACATCGCGGCCTGGGCGCTTCCGATGAGGAACAGGCCGACTACAAGAACGAGGATCTTCTTCATGTGATTACCCTCTCATGATTGTTGCGGTTGGTTCTTTAACTCAATGAATTGTTACGGAGCGAACGGACCCGCTCCGGCTCCGGCGTTGTTGGTTACGATTCCCGGAACGGCGGCCGCGTTGTCCAAGGTGTAGGAATACGACGGCGTGAACACGCTGTCCGTACCCGGGATCATCACCACAACGGTGCTGTCCTTATTGGTGTGCGTGCCACTCCATCTCACGTTGTACGACGGATCGAGGAACCCGACGTTGTTGTTGGTGGCAAAGAGCAAGCCCTGTGTGCCGCTGGCACCCGTGATGTATTGCTCCCATGGGTTCTCCACGTTCTGGAACCAATTGTTCTCCACGAGCAACTGGGCGCCAATTCGGGTGCGAACGCAGTAATCGTTGGTGATCGTGCCACTCACCGACGCGTCGTAGAAGTTGTTGAAGCAGTGAACGTGACCGAAGCGCACGGACGGCATGCGCTCGACGCACAGCGTGCTCCACCAGTTGTGATGGAACGTCGTATGGTACTGAGTTCCGTTGTCGGAGTCGCTCGCGGCAATCAGATTGACGAAATCATGGTCGTGATTCGAGGTGTACAGGAACTTGCACCACGAGATCGTGATGTAATCCGAAGACTGCGTGATATCGATCGCGCCATCGCTGGCATCGATGACCGTGCAGTGGTCAATCCACAAGTTATGGGAATAGTGAATGCCCACGCCGTCAACGCCACTGTCACTGGCGACAATCGTCAGGTTGCGGACGATCGAGTTGTAGGACTTGTAGAGATAAAGTCCGCCGCCCGAGAGCACCACGTTGCCGACGCCGATCACCGTCTTGTTGGAATAGATGTGCGTGTCCAAGCCGGTGAGGGCAAACGAATTCGTCACGTAGATGGTGTACGGCGGAGGCACTTGCGAATAGGCTTGGAGTTCGGCCTCGCTCCCGACGTAGACGGTGGGCCCGCCGGCGCCGCCGGTGATCGTGCCGCCGTTGTTGCAGAAGCCGATCGGGCTGAAATCTGGAGGCGCATTCGTGTTGACGGTGAGCGTGGCATCGAGGCTGTTGGTGACGCCGACGCTGTTGCTCACGATGACGGAGTAACCACCTTGGTCGTCCAAGCTCACGTCGCTCAGGGTCAGCACCGCGTTGGTCTGACCGTCCAGCGGGTCGGAGTCGTTGAAAATCCACTGGTAATACAGCGGGACGGTACCGGAGGCCGCCACGCTGAAGTTCACCGTCTGGCCGGCGTTGACGGTCTGGCTTTGGGGTTGGGTCGTAATCGTGGGCGCGGCCAGGATGTTGGTCACGACCAACTGGGCCACCACGCTGGTTACGGAGCCGGCGCTGTTGGACACGATGGCCGAATAGCCCCCGGCGTCGCTGAATTGAATGTTGTGGAGCGTCAGCGTGGAGCTGCTTCCGTTGCTTACCGGGCTACTCGAGTTCAAATACCACTGGTAAAACAGCGGTGCGGTACCGCTGGCCGCCACGGTGAATGTGGCCGTGTTCCCCACGAGGTTGGTGGTGTCTTGCGGCTGCGTCGTGATCGTCGGGGGCGTCGCCGCTGGAGCGTTCGTGTTGACACGGATCGCGTAGAACTTCTGCAGTACGTCCGGGGTAACAGCATCAATGAAACTGAAATTGCCGTTGGCGTCGAAGGGATCGGTCGCCAACACAGGCCATCCGCTGACCGGCGTCGACAGATCTGCCGCGGCCAGCACGTCGTACTGTCCGTTCGCCGGGCCGTTCGTCCCCGTAATGACAAGGCCATCGATGGTGACAGCCAGGTTCGTGATGACCGGGGTGGGTGTCGGCGGAGGCGGTGGTGGCGGTCCAGCGGACGGTGTCACATCGGCCCAATTCGTGCTGATGCGCGCTTCATCCAAATCCGCCGAACAACCGCCGTAGATGTAGCACCGGCCGATCCCGGTAGAGCTGTTTCCATCGCTGCCGGTGCTGAAGGAGACGTCGGCTGCGGGTTCAGTCGTGCCGCCGGTGGCCGGGTTGATCCACAGGGAGACCACGTCGTCACCGGAGCTGGGGCCGAACTGGTATTTGGTCACGATGAAATAGGTGGTTCCGACTGTTAACGGCGAGCCATACCAGGTTGTGCCATTCCGCGTCTTGGACAGGCCGATTTCGACGTTCGAACCATTCAGGTGAAGCCATACGTCGTTGTAGTACGAAGAGGCGGAGCCGGCGCGGAGCAATCCAGAGATGACTTGGCCACCGCTGGTGAGACCGCTGGTGGAATCGACCTGCAGCAGGAACGAATAGTAAACGGCGCCGGCTTTTAATCCGCTGCTGAATTGGTTATACGAGCCGGACGAGGAACCGGCGGTCGTCGTGACTTTGTTGCCCGAGGAAGCGGGCAAACCAAGGCTCGTCCCGTCCAAGCTGTTGCTCGTTACGGTAACGCCGACGTTGGAACCGGACCAACCGCCGGAGGAACCGGCGGTGCCCAGATTGCCGGTCGCGTAGTTGAAACTATCGGTCCACACTTGCGCCTGCGCGCTCCAGGAAAGCACGGTCCCAACAACAAGAACGATCAACGTTTTCTTCATAGCTGGCCTCATTCTATGCTTGACTGTTTTGTCTGCTGTTCTAATTGGTCTCCGAAGTTCTAGGGGCAATACTCATACGCTCCCAAGTCGGGCGCGGTGCCGCAGTAGGAGTTGGAATAGGGCAACTGGGTGCTCCCTTTGTCAATTAAGTCGCTGCCCGCCACGAGTCGTGCGAACCCCGTTGGCAAACTGCCGTCCGCCTGACGCGGCGCGCCCGCGGCCGCCTCGGTGATGTCGCCAAAGTCCGCGCTGCTGACCGTGACGGACAGGTCCCAACTGTTGTTTATTTCGATCGGGTTGTTATCAAAGCTGTAGTTGCCGCTGGTTCCTGACCGCGGGATGCCGGCGTCGTTCTCGAATATGTTCGTCTTGCCCGGGTTCAGGCTGCCCTCGAAGAAGTAGTTATAGCCGCTGGAGCCAGGGGAGAAGGCGAGGCAGTTGACCACAACGTCGCCATCCTTGTGACTATTCTGGTCGAAGTTGTTGACCTTGCAGCCGAACGCCACGCAGTTGTAGGCGTAGTGCGTGCCCATGGAATCGCCGCCGGGGCTGCCGTTGCCGCCCATCTTGAAGCCGTTGCCGTTGCCTTGAGTGGCGCCGGAAGGGAGATAGCCGCTCTTCCACGCCCAGCAGTTGCTGATGATAACGGTGTAATCCGTCTGGTACAGGTCCCAGCCATCGTCGGAATTGTAATAGGCACGACAGCCGATGAAGACGTTGCCCTGACCACAATGCATCTTGCAAGCGAAGCCGTCGGCATTGCCGCCATGTGTTGCATTGTCGTAGTTGTAGTACGAATCACAGTTGATAATCGTGTTGTAGGCGGCCCAGGCGCCGCCGGGATTTTCGTTCGTGTGTCCGAAACCGATTTGCAGGCCGGTGTCCTGGTTGTCGTGGAACACGCACTGGTCGAACCTCTCATAGCTGCCCTCCAGCTTCACGGCGTTGTCGCCGCAGTGGCCGATTTCCAGGCCCTTAAAGACGAAATAATTCGCGTTGCTGTAAATGTGTATGCCGCGGCTGTTGTCGCCGATGGGCTGGGCCGAGTAATCCAGGTAGGGATGTTCGCCGGGGTACGCCAGGATACTGATGGGAGCCAGGGCGGTGCCGGAGTTCGTGCGGATGTTGATCGTATTCACGTAGGGGTAGGTTCCGCCCCGCATGTAGATCGTGTAGCCCGGCTGTGCCAGATCGATGGCGTGCTGCAGGTTGTAGAACGGGTGGGCAAACGAGCCGTCGTTGGCATCGTTGCCAGTCGGCGACACATAGAAATTCCCATTGGTGATCGGTTCGCCCAGGATCAGGTTGGCCACGATACTGGTGACCGAGCCGAAGTTGTTCGAGACCACGACGTCGTACGTTCCGACGTCGTTGGAGGTCACGCTGGAAATGGCGTACGTCGCGTTGGTTCCGCTGGTGAGCACCGTGTTGGTGTTGAAGTACCACTGGTAGAGCAAGGGCGCGGTCCCATCGGCCGTCACGCTAAAGCTCGCGCCTTGGCCGACTTGTACGATCTGATCCGACGGTTGCTCCGTGATCGTGGGAGCGTTGCTTGTCAAGGCACCGGCTACATGCACCGCGAAAAATTCGAAGTCGGTTCCGTCGGGAATCGGATTCGTGCAAATGAAGTCGCCGTTGGCGTCGAAATTGAACGTTCCGATCGAGTTCCATGAGGCGACCGGAATCGTCAGGTCGGTCGACGCCAACACGTCGTACGTGCCGTTGGAGGTTCCGCCGACGCCTTGGATTACAAAGACGGCGGGATCCATCGACACCTGCGTGATGGTTACGACGTTCGTCGCCGGCGGGGGCGGTGGCGACGGCGGCGCGCCGGGGACGACATCCGGCCAGTTGGTGCTGATGCGGACTTCGTCATAGTACAAGGTCGGTCCGGTTGAGGCGGTGCCGCTGAAGCAGAAATAGGAAATGCCGGATGGATCACTTCCGCCGGTGGTGCTGCCCACGGACGGTGGAGGTGTAGACGCGCTGTAGGTGGTGTTGGTTGGGTCCACCCACAAATCGGCCTGGTCGTTTCCATCCAGGAACGTGTACCGTACGACAACCAGGTGGGTGCCGGAGGTGAGATTGGTGGTCACCCCCGGACTGCTGGCGTTCTTGCCGATTCCCAAGGTGTTGCCATTTATGAAAAGCCCCAGCTCGGGACTCGAACTGGTGGATGAACTGTTTTCCAGGTAGGCGAACAGCCGGCTGGAACCCTGCGTCGACACAACCTGGAGCAACATGGAGACGTACAGCTCGCCGCTGGTGATGGTGCCGAACTGGACCATGCAACGCCGGGCCGTGCCGCTCGGGGTCCACCGGACGCCGTTACCGGATGAGTCAGGGAACCCGGTTTGACCTGGGAGTGTGAGATTGGCATTGGTCAGCACGGTGAGTTCCGTGCCAGCGCTGCCGCCGGCGTCCCAGACGCCCGCGGCAACCGTGTACAGATTACCCTGCGGATAATTGAAATGGTCGGTGAACGGCAGCGATTGAACGGCCGCCTGCGCGCCTTGCGCCAACAGAATTCCCACAACGAGGGGGAAGATGATCTTCTTCATGGAATGATCCTTTTCTATTCTATCTCTTGCTTCGTTATTCCTATTGTTCCTCCGCCCGGTAGAACCGGTTCGGCGAATTGGTTGCGGACGAATCGATGTACGGCAACGTGCCGGTCACCGCTGGATTGGTGTACTGCGGGGTCCACCCGTTCAGGTCATCGGATGCCTGAATGATCACCGGCCCGTGGTGCGTCAGTCCGTTTACGGTGAAGCTGAATCCGGCGCTGCTCGACTGGAGATCCGAAATCCAAATGTTCTGGGGGGACACAGCCACGATCAAATTATTCGATACGAGTGTGCTGGTGCCGGCCGAATTGCTGGCAATCAGCGTCACGGCGTACGTGCCGGCCGCGTACGAATGCACAAAGCTGGCGCCGCCGGCCGTGTTGGTCGTGAAACTGTCCCCCAAATTCCAGCTCAAACTGAGCGGCGGGGTTCCCGTGGATATGTCGGTGAAGGTCACCACCAGCGGGGCCACCCCGTTGGTCGGGCTGGCCGTGAAATTCGCTCCGGGCGCGGTGGACGAGGTGGGTGCGAATTCGTATGCACCGAGATCAGGCGCGCTGCCGTTGTAGGGCAAGCCAACATCGACACCCGCGTCGATCAAGTCGCTGCCCGCAGCGAGCCGGGCGAACCCGTTGGTCGGCAGGCTGTAATCGGCATTGCGCGGCGCGAACGCCAGCGCGGGATCGAGGCTGACGAAGTCTGCGGCGCTCACGGTCAGGCCGTTCTGCCAACTGTTCGATACTTGGATGCCGCTGGCGATGTCGACCGTGCCCAAGTAGGAGATATTGTTCTTGAAGGTGTGTGTGCCGTTGCTGGGGGTGGTGGGAAACTCGTAGTTCGGTTTGCCGTTGCCGAAGCTGGTGCAGTTGTACATCGTGTGACCGGCCACGCTGAGATTGTAGTCAAACCCTTTGGCGATGTTGTCGAAGGCCACACATTGCATCAACGTATGTCGGGCTTGCGTGCCGGAGCCGCCGAGTTTGAAGCCGTTACCATTGCCGTTGAAAGGCGAGGCGTTCCATTGATTGGAGCCGTTCATGAACGACCAGCAGTTGGAGAGCACGACGGTATTGGAGTTATTGTCGTAGAAATCCCAGCCATCGTCGGAGTTCAGGTAGCTTCGGCAACCTACGAATATATTGCCCGGGCCGCAGCCCGCCTTCGCCGAGTATCCGTCACCGTCATTGCCGTCACCGCCGTCATAATTCCGGTAGGAATCACAATTCAATATCAAGTTGTGATGTCCCTGTACCGTAGTGCTGCCGATGGTCAGGCCATCGTTCTTATTGTCGTGGATGACGCATCCCTCGATGATGTTGGAGCCACTGGTGACAATGATGCCGTTGTCCGGGGCAAACGCCACCTCGATGCCCTTGACGTGCCAGAAATCCTTGCTGATATAGATGCCCCGGTTGCTGCCGGCGGGCAGGTTGGTGGCGTTAAAATACGGGTGCTCGCCAGGATACGCCCACATATTGCAGTAGTTCACAGCCGTCCCGGCCTTGGCCGTCTTCACCTGATTGGTCAACAAATAGGTGCCGCCGAACACATACAGAGTGTCCCCCGCATTGACGGCCGTTACCGCCCGCTCCGGCGTCCGGAACGGTGTGTTCGTCGTTGTGCCCGAGGCGGTATCGTTCCCGTTAGTCGCGAGGTAATAAGTTGTGGCCCGCACGCTTCCCGCCAGCCACAGCAGAACGCCATTCAAAATGGTTGTGACGACAATCCGCCTCATTGTTCCTCCGCCTTGTAGAACCGTTGTGTCGTATTGGTGGCTGATCCATCGAAATACGGCAAGGTGCCCGTCACCGCCGGATTGGTGTACTGGGCCGACCACCCCGCCAGATCATCAGACGACTGGATGATCACGAGACCGTGCGAGGTCAGGCCGTTCACGTTGAAACTGAATCCCGTAGGGCTGGATTCGAGATCGGACAGCCAGATGTTTTGCGGGGGCACAGCCACGATTAAATTGTTCGACACGAGCGTGCTGATGCCGGCCGAATTGCTGGCGGTCAGCGTCACGGTATACGTGCCGGCCGCATACGAATGCACGAAGGTGGCGCCGCCGGCCGTATTGGTCGTGAAACTGTTACCCAGATTCCAAGTCAGGCTGAGCGGTGGCGTCCCGGTCGATATGTCGGTGAAGGTGACCGCCAGCGGTGCGGCTCCGTTGGTCGGGCTGGCCGTGAAAGCGGCTCCGGGTACGGTGGATGAAGTGGGCACGAACTCGTAAGCGCCCAAGTCGGGCGCGTTGCCGTAGAAACCCACCGTGCAATCGTTGGTGACACCGGCATCGATCAGATCGCTACCTGCAGCGAGCCGGGCAAAGCCATTGGTGGGCAGGCTGTAGTCGTCGTTGCGAGCTGCCATCGCCAAAGTCGGGTCCAAGCTCACGAAATCCGCGTCGCTGACCGTAACCGGCAGATTCCAGCTGTCATTGACTTGGATGGACCCGGAGACAATGTCGTAATCGGGGTTGCCCGCGTAGGAGATGCAGTTGGTGATGTTGATGACTCCGCTGGAGGGCGTGACCGGGAATTTGTAGTTGGCGAGGCCATTGCGGAAGGCGGTGCAGTTCTTCATCGAGTGGGGGCCGACGCTGTTGTTGTAATCGAAACCCTTCATGCGATTGCGGAACGCGACGCACCGCACCAATGTGTGCCCCACCGAGGTACTGGCGCCGCCGAGTTTGTAACCATTGCCATCGCCCTGGAAGTTGGAAATATTCCAGTCGTTGGTCCCATTGAAAAACGACCAGCAGTTGGTGAAGGTCGCGGATTTGGCGCCCGAATCGTAGAAATCCCAGCCGTCGTCGGAGTTCAGCCATGATCGGCATCCCACGAAGATGTTGCCGGTGCCGCAGCCGCCTTTGCCGGCGAACCCGTCGCCGTCTTCTCCGGTGCTCCCATCCCAGTTGTGGTAGGAATCACAGTTCAGAATTGTCGCGTTGCTGCAGATGGAACTGGAACTGCCCAGCACGATGCCGTCGAACTTGCAATCGTGGACAGTGCAACCTTCGATTTTGACGCCGTTACCGGCGATGAGAATGCCGGTATTGGGTCCGTTCCTGACCTCAATGCCCCTCGCCCACCAATAATTGCGCCGCATTTCCAAAGTCTTGGTGCCGCTGGACAATGCGGAGCCATCGAAGACCGGGTGTTCCCCCGGATAGGCCCAGAATTTGATGTAACTGTTCGGCGCGCCAGTCTTGCTGCCGCCGGGCGAAACGTTTGCCGTCAGGTTATAAGTGCCGCCGCGGATATAAATCGTGTCGCCGGGGGTGAGCGTAGCCGCGACCGCGTGCTGGGGCGTGGCAAATGGCGCGTCGATCGACGTGCCGGAGGCGGCGTCATTGCCATTTGTCGCGACGTAATAAGTCGTGGCCTTCAAGTTTCCAGCAAAGAGCAGGAGGGCACAGCCAATCAAGGTCGCGGTTCGCTTCATCGCTCCTGCGCCTCGGCGAGCTATGGCGACAGGTTTGTCGCCACGGGATCCAGGTGTTGCCGTGTGCTGGTAACCGACGAATTGGCAGGAATCGCCCCAAGCATCGTTGGCATCATTCTCGGCGGGTGAGACGTGGTCGGTAACAGCAAAAAGGCTGCTCGGCAAGCTAGACGGCACGCCAGCAGCCAACGCAGAACCGCCAAAATGCAAATTCGATGTCACACCGCAGGGAGGGGCTCTCTTGCCTTGGTCTGCCGAATGGTGCAGTAGCGTCATGGGATCGGCTTCTGGGGTTTACTGCTCCTCCACCCGGTAAAACTGTTGCGGCGGGCTCGTCGCGGACGGGTCGACGTACTGCCACACACCCGTGACGGGCGGATTGGTAAAGATGGGCGTCCACGTTACCAGATCTGGCGACCTTTGGACGGTGATGGTGCCGTGGCTGGTCAGCCCGGTCACATGCAGACTGAGACCGGTATCGGTCATTGAAATGCCGTCAATGGCAACGATGCCCTGCGGCACGGTGAACTCGAACGGGCCCAGGTCCGGGGCCGATCCGTTGTACGGCAAGCCGACGTCGACGCCCTTGTCGATCAGATCGCTGCCGGCCACCAGTCGCGCGAAACCATTGTCCGGCAAACTGCCATCGGCCTGCCGTGGAGCTTTGGCGGCTGCCTCGGTGAGAACGGAGTAATCCGCCGTGTTGGGAGTGACCGGCAGGTTCCAACTATTATGGATGTAAATGTCGCTGCTGCTGCTGTTGCTGGAAACAAGTTTGTGGTCCGGGCCGTAGGGATCGAAGGCCACGCAATTCTCAACGGTGTGTGTGCCCCCACTATTATTAAGGGCGTAATCGTAATTGTTGGAGAACGACAGGCAGTTGAGGAGGGTGATGGAGCCTTGATGGTCGTTTTGATGGAAGGCCTTGCCCGCGCCCGACCCGCCGAAAGCGTTCATGAAAGCGATGCACCGCTTCACCATCCGCGGTCCGTAGAAATCGGTATCGCCACCCAGCTTGAAACCCTCGGCGTTGCCAGCCGAGTTGGTATTGAAGCTGGCGGGATCGCCGTTGTGCCACGTCCAACAATCTTCCAGGGTGACATCGAATTGGTTCTTGTACAGGTCCCAACCGTCGTCCGAATTCTCCCAGGAACGACAGCCGCGGAACACGTTGCCCTGCCCCGGATGAAGCTTGCAGCAGAAGCCGTCGGCATTTCCGCCTCCATGGCGTGGGTCGTAATTGAGATAGGAATCGCAGTTGAGGATCAAATTGGAACAAACGCGATAGGGGAGATCGGAGTCACTATCACCGAGCCCCATCTGCAGTCCGCTGTCGCGGTTGTGGTGGAACGAGCAGTTCTCGATGATGTTGCAGCTGCCCTCGATCTTCATCCCGTTGTCGCCGGCGCGATAGATTTCCAGTCCCTGGATGTGCCAGTAACAGCCGCCGACTCCCGACGCCGCGTTGGTCGTGATGCGGAAGCCGCGGTTGTTGTCGTTATCGGCCATCGCCGAGAAATCGATGAACGGGTGCTCGTTGGTGTAGGCGCAGAGGTTGATCGGAGCGACGGCTGTTCCGGCATTGGTGATTAGCACCGTCGTGGAATAGGTATACGTGCCCCCCCGCATGAAAATGGTGTCGCCGGGGAGAGCCAGACTCACGGCCTTGGCGACGTTCGAAAAAGGGGAGTCGATCGCCCCCGAATTTGTGTCATTGCCATCCGGGGCGACAAAATACGTCGCAGCAGTCAGACAGGTGGGGAGCAGGAGAAAGACAATCGCCCAAGACTCATAAACCGTTCGAGATGCTCGAGTGGATGAACGAGACGCCTTGCCCAGGCCCACTCGCTGCCCCATAGCTACCAGCCCTGACGTCGTCCAGAAACCCTTCAAGTACGTACACTACCCGCGCAAGCTTGTTCCGCAACTCCCGTATTCCCGCTTTCGATCTGGATGGCGTAGGTAAATGCATACCGCACCCCCCTGCGCTAATCCATCACCCAGCGACTCGAACTAACGCGCCGATGTTATCGGAAGCTCAGTCGAGCGTCAATCCAATTCCCGCACAAAATTCAATAGATTGTGCATTTGCTTAATATCCACTTGGTTAAGCGGCACACGTGGGGTACCCAGGGATCCGGCGGGATTTGACACGCCGATACAACGGTTCGGCCGTCGAAATCGGCGGATGTTGCGTCAGGGCGGAACGTTAGAACGGATGACCCGGTCCGCCGTGCCCAAAGAATATTCTTTTGTTGCCATTCAGGAGTCTTGAGGTATTATTTAAGCCGCTAGCAATGGAAGAGAATCGCAGTGAGATTGGTGGAATGTCAGTCAGCCATGTCCGCTTGGTGACAGTCCGAAACCCGATGGTCGGGAACAGTCGCTGAGAACCTCCTACCGCAGCAGAAGGAAGATCTACAACCCCTATGGCAACCAAGCTATTCGTGGGCAACCTGTCGTTCAATACAACTGAGGGCGACATTCTCGAACTGTTCAAGCAGGCGGGCAACGTCGTCAGTTGCGAACTCATCATGGACAAGTTTACGGGCAAGTCCCGCGGATTCGCCTTCGTCCAGATGGGCACGCAGGAGGAAGCCAACAAGGCCATTGCCGATTTCAACGGCAAGGAGATAGACGGTCGTGCGCTTACCGTAAACGAAGCTCGGCCACGCGAGGAGCGTCCCCGTGGTGACTTCGCCGGTGGTGGCGGCCGTGGCGGCAAACGCGACTTTGGCGGTCGCGGTCGGCGTTAACTCGATAGCCACGAGAACGGTGTAACGGAAGGGCGTCCTGCGCCTGTGGGACGCTCTTCCCTTCTAACGCTGATCAATTGGATTGCGATTTGTGGGCGCGACGCTCCCTCACGAGGGATGTCCGCGGCTGGGATTCGCGATTACAATAGATCCAGCACTTCCTCGGGCCGCGCCACGAGGTGTTGCGCGCCGCTGCTTTCCAGTTCCTTGCGGTCGCGAAAACCCCAGAGGGCGCCCACGGCTGTCATGCCGGCGGCGGTCGCCGTGCGCATGTCCGTATTTGTGTCCCCCAGATACAGCCACTCCCACGGCGCCACCCCCAACGCTTGGGCGATCTGCAATGCGGCTGTCGGATCAGGCTTCAGCGGTACGTTCGGCAACTGGCCACGGACAATGTCGAACGGGCCGATGGCAGCGCCGGAACCCCCTCGAGGGGTTGTGGGCTGTCGCGACGGAGCTTCGGGGTTCGGAAAATAATGTTGAATCATCCCCTTCGTGAAATCGTCAGGCTTGTTCGACAGCACCGCCAGGCGGTAGCGCCGCGTTGCGAGCTCCGCGATCAGTTCGGGGATCCCCGGGTACAATCGCGTCAACTCGAAACAATGCTTGTTGTACCGCTCCCGCATCAGCCGTACTGCGTCATCCGCCAGGGCCTGTCGGTCAGCCGGCAGCGCCCGGGCGCAAAGCTCGCGTGCGCCGTCGCCGACCTTGAGCCGGTAGCTGTCGACCGCATGCGTGGGGCAACCGAGTTGCGTCAGCGCCCAGTTGGTTGCGTTCGCCAGATCGGCCAGTGTGTCGGCCAGTGTGCCATCGAGGTCGAAGAGGATTCCGCGAAATTTCCCTGTCACGCGTGTTTCTATAGCAGACGGGGGACACCCTGTCCGCCTTTTTAGTTGTTTGGCGCGAACGCACTTGGTAGGTTCGCGCCATGAAAACAGCACAGCTTCTCGGACTCGCGGTGGTGACGACAATGGGTCTGGCGTCGGCGGCATTTGCCCAGGGGATGTTTGCTCCGCGTCCGCGCGACCCGGGCGAACAGCTCGGCAAGGTTTTCGGCAAGAACGCGGCGTTCTCGGCGACGGCCCACACGACCATCAACACCGCCGGCGGCAAGGAGGCGCAGGCGATGGAGTTTTCCTTCGCGGTCCTCGACGGCAAGGTCCGCACCGAGATGGACCTGATGAAGATGCACCGGGGCAACATGCCGCCCGATGCGATGGGACAGATGAAACAGATGGGAATGGATCGCACCGTGCACATTTTCCTGCTCGACAAACAAGTGGCCTACATGATTTACCCGTCCATGAAGGCCTATTGCGAGATGAGCACCGCCCCGATGACCGGCCAGAAAGCGGGCAAAGAACCGACGGTCGAACAAACCGAGATCGGCACGGAGATCATCGATGGCCATCCCTGCGTCAAATCGAAAGTGGTGGTGACCGACGAGGACGGCACGAAGCTCGTGTCCTACGTGTGGCGTGCGACTGACCTGAAGGATTTTCCCATTCAAACCCAGATGACGACGGAAGACGGCTCCACAATCACGACGAAGTTCCAGGACATCAACCAAAGCAAGCCGGCGGCGTCCCTGTTCGAGCCGCCGTCCGACTTCAAGCGCTACGGCAGCATGCAGGAATTGATGATGGGTAACATGGGGCACATGATGCCGCCGGGCATGCCGCCCCATGGCGGAATGTCCCCGCACGGCGGCGACACCGAGTAGCCGCGCGCAGTTTGTTGCCCCGGGAGTTCTCAGGGCGAACGGCCCTGCAGAGGTCGGGGCCATACGATGCCAATGAAAAAGACAACACAACGGACTTGGGGCGGACGCTTCTCCGCCGGACCGGCCGAGGTCGTCGCCGCCTTCACCGAGAGCGTCAGCTTCGACTGGCGGCTGTACGGGCAGGACGTCGCGGCGTCCATCGCCCACGCGAAAGGGCTGGCAAAAGCCGGGTTGCTCACCAAAGCGGAGGCGGCAAAGATCGAACGCGGCCTGCGCGCCATCGAACGCGAGATCGAAGTCGGTAACTTCCAGTGGGATCCCGCGGCCGAAGACGTTCACATGAACATCGAGGCGGCGCTCATCCGCAAGATCGGCAAGGTTGGCGCCAAACTCCACACCGCTCGCAGCCGCAACGACCAGATTGCCACCGATATGCGGTTGTGGACGCGCGAGGCCGGTTTTGAATTGCTCAAGGCGATCCGCGAATTGATGAAATCGCTCGTCGGATTGGCCGAGAAGAATGCCGACGTCGTCCTGCCCGGCTACACGCACTTGCAGCGTGCCCAACCTGTGTCAGTTGCGCATCACCTGCTGGCGTATGTGGAAATGCTCGCGCGCGACACGCAGCGGTTCGTGGTGCTGGTCGCCCGGCTGGAATCTCCACTCGGAGCCGGCGCACTGGCCGGCAGCACGCTCAAGATCGACCGGGCTTACCTGGCGAAGCGGTTGATGTTCTCGGAAGTGACGCAGAATTCGATGGACGCGGTGAGCGACCGCGATTTCGTGCTGGAATTTCTCGCCGCGGCGGCGATCTGCGGGATGCACCTCTCGCGGCTGGCGGAAGACCTCATCCTGTGGTCGAGCGCGGAGTTCGGTTTCATCACCGTCGGCGACGCGTACGCCACCGGCTCGTCGCTGATGCCCCAGAAGAAAAACCCTGACATCGCCGAACTCGTCCGCGGCAAGACGGGCCAGCTCTACGGCAACCTCATGGGGGTCCTGACGATGATGAAGGGCTTGCCGCTGACGTACAACCGCGACATGCAGGAAGACAAGCGACCGCTGTTCAATTCCTTCGACACGTTGTGCGAATCGTTGCGCGTCCTGGCGGACATGCTTCGCCACACGAAAGTCAATCGTGTCGGCTGCGCTACCGCGGCGAGCGATCCGATGCTGTTGGCGACCGACCTCGCAGATTTCCTCGTGAAGCGAGGAATGCCGTTCCGCGAAGCGCATCACAACGTCGGCACGTTGGTTGCCGCCTCCGAGAAGAGCGGGGTGTCCTTGCTGAGCCTGGCCGTGCAGAAATACGGTCCGGATGCAGCGCGGGTCTTCGACGTCCGCCGCGCGCTCGATTCCCGGGTCGCTACCGGCGCGCCGTCGCCGAGGAACGTCCGGGCCCAGCTTGTCCGCTGGAAAAAGCTACTGAAGTGATTCGGCCCCGAGCGGGTCAGGGCCGGCGCCGGGCGTCGGTCTCAGCCGCGTCCACGGCCCACCGCTAGTTCAGCTTCAGCCACGGATCGCCCACTTCGCAAGGAAGCGCGTCGTGCGCGATGATTTTTTCCCGGCTGAGGTACTCGACGTGGTGATCGCCGAACACGGCGTTCACTCCTCCCGAATGCCGGTCGATCGCCGGTTGGTGATCCTTGCCCGTGTTCGGGTCGCCGATGAACACGGACCAGGAAAAGCCGCCGCAGGTGAGCAGATGCCCGGACGATTCGATCAGCAGCAGGACCTGGGACGGGTCGCCGACGTGTTTCAGGGTGGGCCAATAATTCTCGCCGTCGTAGAAGGGGCTGCCGTCTTCGTTGGCGTCGTGATACTGGCCATTGGCCGAATATTGCCCGATGGGCATCGAGTAACTGTGGAAGGCCGACTGATCGACCTCCGATTGCGCCATCTGTCGGCGAACGGCGGGACAGATCCGCATGGTGCGCATCCGGTGCTTCTTCTCGCCTCCGCCAATGTAGGGTCGGGTCGGGGCATCCGTGTCATCCCAGTTCAAACTGCCCGGCTGGTCGAACCCGCCCACCGCGTAATACATCACGCCGTCGTTCTCGTCGGCATACAACGCGAAGCAGATGGCCCACTGCTTTTCGTTGGCGACGCAGGAGACTTGCGACGCCCGCGCCCGAGCCTTGTTGAGCGCCGGCAACAACAACCCAGCCAGAATGCCAATGATCCCGATAACCACCAGGAGTTCGATCAGCGTGAACGCCCCGTTCTGCCGTCGCATTCTTTTCATCCGTTCCCCATCGCTTCTCCCGCGCGCCGGGCCGCATTATCGCCCGCAGTGTCGCGCTTTCCCGCCCATTTCTCAAGTAGATTCCCGGCCCGGGCCAGGAATCGTAACCGTTTCTTAACAAATTACTGTTCGTCTTTTGCGAGCCGGCCTGCGTAATCTCGGGGATCATGACGCGGAAAACATTCATCCTGATGGTTGCCACCTGGCTGGCACTGGGGTTCGTATCATTCACTTCGGCGGGGACGGCGGAATCGTCCGCCAAGGCTCCGGCGGCAGCAGGTCCGTTGCCGTCGTGGCACGACGGCATCGCCAAACAACGCATCGTGGACTTTGTTGCCCGGGTGACGACGCCGGGGAGTCCCGATTTCGTGCCGCCGGCGCAACGCATCGCCGCGTTCGACAACGATGGCACGCTCTGGAGCGAGCAGCCGATGTACGTACAACTTGCCTTCGTGTTGGACCGGGTGAAGGCCTTGGCGCCGCAGCATCCGGAATGGAAAGACAATCCTCTGTTCAAGGCGGCGCTCGACCGCGACCTCAAGACCATCTCGGCGGCGGGTTTATCAGGCGTTCTCAAGCTGAGCAGCGCGGCGGAAGCCGGGCTGACCACCGAAGAGTTCGAACAAGTGGTCAACAACTGGTTGGCCACGGCCCGGCATCCGCGGTACCAGCGGCCGTACACCGATCTGGCGTATCAACCGATGTTGGAATTGCTGGCCTATCTCCGCGCCAACGGATTCAAGACGTTCATCGTATCGGGCGCCAGTCTCGAGTTCATGCGTCCGTGGACCGAACGCGTCTATGGGATCCCGCCGGAACAAGTGGTCGGCAGCAGCTTCCAGTCGAAGTTTGAGTTGCGCGATGGGCGGGCGGTCATCACCCGGCTGCCCGAGATCGATTTCATGGACGACCGGGACGGCAAGGCGCTGGGCATCGAGAGATTTATCGGACGCCGCCCGATTATCGCGTTCGGCAATTCGGACGGCGACGTGCAGATGCTCGAATGGACCACGGCCGGTGCCGGGGCCCGGCTCGCCGTGTACATCCACCATGATGATGGCGAGCGCGAGACGGCATACGACCGCACCGCTCTTTTCGGCAAGCTTGACCGTGGCCTGGATGAAGCCGCGGCGCGCGGTTGGCTGGTCGTCAGCATGAAGAACGATTGGAAGCGCATTTTCTCCTCCGATAAGTAGCCTGCCGTGGTGGCGTGCGGCGAGCCACCGCGTCGTGTATCGCTGGTTCGCCGTGCACCGCTTGGAAGTAGAACGGATCTGACGCCGCCGGGGATCGTGTCGCGAGTGGGGAGTTGACCTCGGCTCGCACATGGGTTACCAAGTCTGAGTCGAGAGTCGCAGCGAAATGGCCGAAGGAGAAACTGTGGACATGAAGTGTCTGAGCTACGAGGCGCGTCGGTTCTTCCTGTTCGGGATGCGGTTTTTCTTCGGGTTGTGGTTGCTCTTTGTAGGCCTGTCGAAATGGATTCTAATGGGGCCGGCCACGTTTGTCGGATATATCAGCAGCCAGTTTGACAAAACCTGGTCGCCACACCTGCTGAACGTGTTACTCGCCTGGCTGATTATGATCGCCGAGCCGGTTCTGGCCGGGTGGATCCTTTCCGGTAAGCGGCCGCGTCTGGCGTGGACGGCGACCGCCCTGCTGATGTTTCTGCTGGCCATCGGCCAGACCATCCTGATGAAACCCGACGTCATCGCCAATTGGCAGTACACCGTGCTGACGCTGGGCTGCGCCGCGTTGAGCGATCCCGAACCGGCAACCTGACTCATTTATGAACGGCGCGAATCTTCAGCAATACGATTGTAGGGCGCGGTGCCCGTCGTTTGGATGTCGCGCCGCAACGCATGACAACTCAGTCAGGAGGAAACCATGAGCAATGTACGAGTCTTGGTGGGCACGAAGAAAGGCGCATTCGTTCTAACGTCGGATGGCACGCGCAAGAAGTGGGATGTCAGCGGCCCGCACTTCGCTGGCTGGGAGATCTACCACCTGAAAGGGTCGCCGGCGGATCCGAACCGGATTTATGCGTCGCAGTCCAGCGGCTGGTTCGGACAGATCATCCAGCGGTCCGACGATGGCGGCAAAACCTGGAACGCCCCGGGCGGCGGACCGACCATGACTCCCGAGGGCATGCCGAAAGGCGAGAGCAACAAGTTTGTTTACGAAGGCGAGGTGGGCAAGCACCTGTGGTACGACGGCACGCCGCACCCGTGGGAATTCAAGCGCGTCTGGCATCTCGAACCATCGTTGACCGACCCGGACACCTGCTACGCCGGCGTGGAAGACGCCGCGCTGTTCAAAACCACCGATGGCGGTCATTCATGGAAAGAGTTGCCGGCCCTCCGTCGCACCAAAGGCGAACTCTGGCAACCCGGCGCCGGCGGCATGGGTCTGCACACCATCCTGCTCGATAAGACGAACCCGAATCGCATCTACGTCGCGATCTCGGCCGCCGGCACGTTCCGCACCGACGACGGCGGCAAGACGTGGAAGCCGATTACGAAAGGCTTGAAGTCCGCCTACGAATTGCCGGACAAGACTTTCGAAGTTGGCCACTGCGTCCACCGCATTGCGATGCATCCGTCGCGTCCCAACGTGCTTTACATGCAGAAACATTGGGACGTCAACCGCAGTGACGACGCCGGTGACAACTGGCATGAGGTGAGCGGGAATTTGCCGACTGATTTCGGGTTCCCGATCGACGTTCATGCGCACGAGCCGAACACCATCTACGTCGTCCCGATCAAGAGCGACTCCGAACATTATCCGCCCGACGCCAAGCTCCGCGTTTACCGGAGCAAAACCGGCGGCGACGAATGGGAGCCGCTCACGAAAGGCCTGCCGCAGAAGGATTGCTACGTCAACGTGCTGCGCGACGCGATGGCGGTCGACTCGCTCGACAAATGCGGCGTCTATTTCGGCTCGACCGGCGGACAGGTGTACTGTTCGGCCGACTCCGGCGACAGTTGGGCGGCCATCGTCCGCGATTTGCCGGCCGTGTTGTCGGTGGAAGTGCAAACGTTGAAGTGATGAATCACAACGACTCCGGAAGTTCGAAGGGGCAGTGCCCCTTCGAGCATCCCGTGCGAATGCGCCGCGGCGGCGCATTCGCTGATGGGGGTGCAGGGGGTCAATGACCCCATGCGATCTGTTGCCGCAAATAGATATGAATAAGATTCGAGTCGAAATACCGTTCCACTTGCGAACGCTGGCGCGTGTGGAAGGACGCGAAGTGACCGTCGAAGTCGCGCCCCCGGTCACGATTGGCGCAGTCCTCGACGCGCTCGAAGCCCAGTATCCGGTGCTGGCCGGCACCATCCGTGAGCATGTCACCGGGAAACGCCGTCCGTTCCTGCGGTTCTACGCCTGCGAAGAGGATTACTCCAACAAACCGCCCGACACGCCGCTCCCCGGCGAAATCGTCTCCGGCAAAGAACCCTTCGCCATCATCGGCGCGATTGCTGGTGGTAATAGCCCCGATTAAGGTTTGGGTTGCAGCGGGCGCTTTGTTGTGGTGTAATTTCACGCGGGTCGCAGTTGGAAACACTTCATTTATCGCGATGAAGATTCTTGTGTCAGGCGCGGGTATTGGTGGCTCCGCGGCCACGTTGTTTCTGCGGGCCAGCGGTCACGACGTGTTCACCATCGACAAAGCGCCGGCATTCAGCCGGCGCGGATACGTCTTGTCGCTCAAGAATTTCGGCCTCAGCATCATGGAGTCACTCGGGCTGCACGAGGAACTCCAACGCTTCGGCATCCCGTTCCGCGTGATTCAATACCGGGACGCCAAGGGCGCGCTGGTCCGGGAATTCTCCGAAAACATGGCGGAGCAGGCGACGAGGGGAACGACCTTTGTGCTGCGGCCGGATCTTCATCAAGTGCTTTATTCGGCGGCCGCCAGGCAGGCGCCCGTCCGATTTGGCACGCACATCACCGGCATCGATCACAACAACGGCGCGGCGACCGTCACGTTCTCCGATGGGCGCGCCGAAGCGTTCGACCTCGTCGTCGTCTCCGAAGGCTTGCACTCGTCCTCTCGCCAGTTGCTGTGGAACGATGCCGGGTTTCGCGGGTTCGACATCATTTACGCGGCGACGATGATTGATGCCGTGCACGAACTCCCATTCGAAGTGTTTCAATTCTATTTCTGCCCCGGCGCAACGTTGCTGTTTATGCCGCTCAACGAGAAACAGATCCTGCTGCAATGCTATTTCCGCGGCACATTGCAAAACGATCATCCTGCGCAGCAAATCGGAGCCATCGTGCACCGGCGTTGCCGGCATCTTCCCCAACACATTCGCAACGTCCTGGAGCGCCTGGTGACCCACGAGGACATCTTTTGTGACACGGTCGGCATGGTGACGTTGCCCGACCTCACCCGGGGACGCGTCGTCATGCTGGGCGATGCCGGGTATTGTCCGACGTTTCTCTCTGGCATGGGCGCGTCGCTGGCGTTGCTCGGCGCCAAGGGATTGGATGAAAGTCTCCGAACAGAGGCGAACGACGTGTCGCGCGCCTTGGCCAAATACAACCGCCTCATGCAGCCCGCGATCGCCCATTACCAACACAATGCGCTCGTCAACATGCGACGGATGGTGAGCAGTGGTTCACTGCACGCGCTGATCCACAGTTGGATCCTCCGCCTGTTCTCGCCGACGTTCATCGTGAAACAAATGGCGCACGAGTTCGACCTGGAATTGCCGCTGTTGCGGCAGTTCGGCGACCTCGAGGTCTGACCGGCTGGCCAGCCACCAATCACCGAACGCCGGTCACAGAAGTCTCACCGCTTTCCGAGTCCCGCGTTCTGGGACGAGATCCGCGCAATCGCCGACCAGTCGGACTCCGCCCAGCCCTGCGCCATGGCGACCAGAAACCGGTCGCGGACCAAGCTGGCCAGGGGCATCGGAACGGCCACCTGTTCCGCCGCTGCGAGCAGCAACCGATTGTCTTTCATCCCCAGCGGCAATTTGAAGCCCGCTGGCTCAAACTTGTCCGCGGCGATCAGGTTCCCGTAGGTGCGGTAAATCGGCGCGGCGAACAACGACCCCGTGAGAACTTCGAGGAACGCATTCGGGTCGATGTCGAATTTCCGCACGAGGGCAAACGATTCGGCCAGGCTCTCGATCACGGCCGTGATCAGGAAGTTCCCCGACAACTTGATCACGTTGGCCGCGGGAGCGTCTTCGCTGGGGTGGAACGTCTTCTGCCCAATCGCGTCGAAGACGGGCCGGCAGCGGTCGACCTGGTCGGTCGGGCCGGCGGCAACGACAAAAAGCTTCGCGGCCGCCGCGGCGTCGGGCCGGCCAAACACCGGCGCGGCCAGATAATGTTGTTTCTTCTCACGGTGCGCTTCCGCCAGTCGACGCGATAACGCGACGCTGATCGTACTCATGGAAACATGGACCGCGCCGCTCGGAAGGGCATCGAGGACGTTGCCCGGCGCGAAAACAACCTCATCCACCGCGCGATCGTCGGCCAGCATGGTCATGAGCACCTCGGCGTCGGTGGCGGCGACGCCCGGTGATTCGGCAACCCTCGCGCCGAGGGACGCGAACGGTTCGGCCCGGGTTCGCGTCCGGTTGTAAACGGTGAGCGAGTGTCCCGCGTCGATCAGGTTGCGGGCGATGGCCGACCCCATGTTCCCCAAGCCAATAAATCCGATTCTCATCCTTGGTTCCTTTCTGTATCGGTGTCCGACGCGACCGTCACGCTCGGACGCGTCCGAGCATTCTCGTACCTTGAATCCGCCGAGTCAAACGCCACGGTGTCGCCCGCGCTGGCGTGGGCGGAGGGCGTCACCCTCGTTGCCGACGGTCACGCGCCCGACGAGGTGTTCGAGGAAGCCCGCCGTCATTTCAACGACGAGGAACTCACGAATCTCACGCTCGGGGTCGTAGCTATCAACGGCTGGAATCGGCTCAGCATCGCGTTGTTCCGGCCGCGGTGACGATCGTAGGATGCGAACTGGTCAAGATCGCTGTATGTTGGGATCAAGGAGCGAATGATGAAACTTAATATCAAAGCGTTTGCGATCACCTGTGGTCTAATGTGGGGCATCGGATTGTTCGGGCTCACGTGGTGGGTCATTGCGTTCGAGGGACGCACCGGTGACCTGATGCTCATCGGTCATTTGTACCGCGGCTACAACGTCAGTCCGCTCGGCAGCGTGATCGGCCTGGTGTGGGGGTTCTTCGACGCCCTGATCGGTGGGGCCATCTTTGCGTGGCTCTACAACAAGCTGACCGGCGGCAGGCCGGAAGGTGGCGACGCGAAGAGAGAATGAGATCCTGTTTCAGCGGGACGCGTCAAGTGCGAGGAGGGCGACGAGGCGGCGGCGGCGCCGGGCGGCACGCCGGGTCTACTTGCGGCCGATCCGCTGGATGTTCTCGGAGTGATCTTCGACGAACGAATTTGTCTCGGCGGCGATCCGGACGTCCTGGAAGGTGACGTCCTTGGCATACGAACAAGTGATGCCGTTCAACCCGGAGAGATCGAGGTCGGTGAGGGTGACGTTCTGAATGGGACGTTCTTCCAGGCCCAGGATGGTGCAGCAGGTGTTGAGGTTGGTGCCGATGACGTGAGCGATGTGAATGTCGCGGAACAACGGGGTGCGCTCCGACAAGGGTTCGGGCGATGACGGGACGTAGCGCATGGTGAGAATGATGGCGGTGCGAACGTTGCGGAGGCGAAAGTTGGACGCGACAATGTCTTCGACGATGCCGCCGCGGCCGCGCGTGCTCTTGATGCGGACGCCCGAGTCGGTGCCGTCACCGTCGCAGTCGATGAACCGGACGTGGCGGACGCCGCCGGAAGTTTCGCTGCCGATGGCGCAAACGCTGTGGCCATGAGCGACGTGGCAGCGGATATAGGTGACATCTTCGGTGGGGCGATTCATTTTACGGCCTTCCTCATCGCGGCCGGATTTGATCCCGAAACCATCATCACCCACGTCGGCGAAGCAATCATGAACGATGACGTGCCGGCAGGAGTCGGTGTTCAAGGCGTCGGTATTGGGGGAATTCCACGGATTGATGATCGTGCAGTGGCCGACGTCGACGTTTTCGCTGTACAGCAAATGGATCGCCCAGAAGGGGGAATTGATGAAGCGGGGGCCATCGAGGCGGACGCCGTTGCAGTCCTTAATCTGAACCATCATCGGCCGGCGTCGAATCGGGCGGTTGGGCCGGGCGTTTCCTCGCTCGGCCAGATCCCGGTTGGCCCACCACGCGGGGCCTTGTCCGTCGAACGTGCCGGGGCCGGTGATGGCGATGTTGGTCAGGCCGTTGGCGAAGAGGAGAGGATGCGGGCCCTTTTCGGTGAGGCCTTCCCAACGCGAGGTGATGTCGGGATACTTGGCCCTGTCGGTCTCGAACAGGACCACCGCGCCTTCGTCGACGTGGAGTGTCATGTTGTTAACCATGTCGATCGGGCCGGTGAGATAATGGCCGGCGGGAACGCGGACGGTGCCGCCACCGGCCCTTTGGCAGTCGGCGATGGCCCGGCGGAACGCGTCGGCACTGGAGACTCTGGGATCGTCCACGGCACCATAGGCGGTGATGGCGAAGACCGGCCCGGTCTGGGGCCGGGATGCAACAGGCGCGTTCTTCGTGGCCGCACATCCGACGAGAAACCAACCAGCCAAAAGCAACAATGGTAGTTCGATCGCGCATTTCTGTCCTGGCATGAAGTTGTCGGGCGCGAATGCTCGAAGAGTTTCGCGCCGCTTGTGTTGCCGATTCATGTTCCAGCCCACCTTCAAAGCGTCACCCGACTTCCCGTTTCCGCCGACAAATACGCCGCATAGATTACGTCCACGCAGTCCACGGCGAGGTCGATGCCGGAACGCGGTTCACGGTCGTCGCGGATTGCGTTTACGAAATCCTCGATCTCCTGTGAAAAACCGCGGAACCAATCTTCGTCGCAACTCGGCCGATTCCAGCCCGCCTTGGTCTCGAGTTTTTCCGTGAAATACTCGGCCGAAAACGCCGACGGATCGGGCGCGTACGTCTCGATGGCGTCGTTGGAAGTCATGTTTGCCTTGATCACGCCGTCGGTCATGAACGCCGTCACCCGTGTGTTCAATCCGCCCAGACCGACGTCGCTGACGACCACGGTGCCCCGCGAGCCGTCTTCGAAACTGATGACGAGGTTGGCCCAGTTCTCCACGTCCACCGGATCGGCGCTGATCCACTGGTTGGCGCCGGCGGCCCTGGCGCGCTGAGATGCGCGGCTGTGAATCAGGTCGGCAGTATCCGCGAGTACCGACACCGGCCGGATGCCGTTGCTGAGCCGCAACTGGCCTTCCCATTGTTTCAGGTGGAGGCACGCGCCGACCGAATGCACGCCCATGCGCAGCAACGCACCGCCGCCGGTGGATTTCCAGTCCCGCGAGAACACCGAGTTTGAGCCCGAGTGATTTTCTTCGGCGCGCAGTTCGAGGATCGCGCCTTGGGAAGCGGCAATCAGGCGCCGCAGCTTGTCGATTGGTGGCGCGTAGACCCAGTTCTCGGCGTAACAGAACCGAACGCGATTCCGGTGCACGGCGTCGCGCACCGCCTCGGCGTTGGCGCGCGCGCCCGCCCGCATCCGGGCCCGGGGCACGCGCGAGCCGATGGGCTCCGGATCACCGGCCACCCCAAAGTATCCCGTGAGCGGTTTCTCCATGATGATGTGTTTGCCGGCATTGGCCGCGCGAATCGCAAATTCATGATGCAACGCCGGCGGCGTGCAGATATCGACCACGTCGATGTCTTTTCGCGCCAGGAGCGCATCGTAGTCGTCGGTGACAAACGCGACACGGGCGTCCCTGGCGAATGCATCGGCGCTGTCCCGGGTGCGAGAGCAGACGCCGCGGAGTTCCACAAGATCCCGGGCCAACTTGGCGTAATTCGCCAGATGCATGCGCGCTCCGTAACGCGCGCCGACCATGCCGATGCCCAAGGTTTTCATTTGCAGTTTACCGTCTGACCGGTGCTCCGTGCTTGCCGTGGATTGTTCCGGCCAGCCAGTGGCCATTGTGCCCGGTCCGGTATTGATGACAAGGCATTTTCGGCCGGCCAGCGGAGGATCGGCCTCGTGCCGTAGACCGTTGCGGGCAAATCTGCTATACTACACCGCTGTATTTCTGGCGTGGAGGTTGGTGGGAAGAAGCCGTAAGTCTGGCGTGTGCGGCCGTGGTTGCATCTGACGACTCGTCCGGGTTGCCACCGTGCGTAAGCGCGGTCGTCGTGGCATGCTCGTGAGGCGGTAGGATCGAGATGGACCCGTCGGCCGGGGCGTCAGGAATATCCTCGACTTCCAAGCCATGGTTTGATTGACTCAGCGCGCTTCGAAGCGCCGGGCGTGGTGGCCGGTCCGCTTCCGAAGCGGCAACGAATCGAGCGTGTGATTCGTTACTGGGGAAAGGGCGGTCGCAGCATGGTGACAATCTTCGGAACCGTCGGGGCATCTTCTGGGCGCGAGGGTCGGCGTACCCATCGTCTTCCTGCACATGACGACTCTGTCGCATAGCATTCTCCCGCTTCGGTCATGCCTTCGCCTCCTGTTCTGCGCCGGGGTCGGCATCGGTTTGCTTGTCCGGCCCGTGCCGGCGGCTTTGATAACCAACAGTTGGTCGGACGGCAGCAGCAAATGGGAGACGCCCGCCAACTGGTCGTTGGCGCTGGCGCCCGGAACCAACGGCCAATCGGCCATCGCCATCACCAACGCAGGCAATAAGAACGTCACGATTGACGGCACGACGTCGGGCGGGTTTGCCGGTACGCTGACGATTAGCAATTTGCTCATCGCGGCGCCCGTGGGCTCGACCAACACTCTTGTGCTCGCCGACGCCGGTCAGGCCAAGCCCCTGCACGTACTTGGCGTGTTGGAGTTCGACAGTGGGGGGGCACTGTTGATTACCGATTCGGTGCTTTATGTCGATTCCCCGGCATCCAATAGCAACCGCATCGATGGAAACGTGACCGTGCTGGCCGGCGGGCGAATGGTGAACACGAATTCTCCTTCCTACCTCGGAAGTCCCGGCCGGGGGAATATGCTGATCGCCGGCGGTGAATACGACGGCGCCGAACTCCACATGGGGCATGACGCGGTGGGGGCGGCCGCTTCTCTGAGCGTCAATGGCGGGACATTCTCGCTCAGTCAATACCTGGCAGTCGCGGGGGGCCCGGGTTCAACGGCCACGGTGTGGCTGACCAGCGGGCAGTTCACCGTATCCCAGGGCGCAGAGGTCGGCGACGTCGGTGTGGGGGAAATGACTGTTAGCAATGGTACGTTCGCGGTCGACCACGTGGATGTCGCATTCCAGCCAGGCGCACTCGGGACGCTGAGGATCGCTGGCGGGACGAATCTGGTGGCGGCGTGGTTGGCGATGGGCGGCGGAACTGGTTCGACGGGCAAAGTATGGATGACGGGCGGAGAGTTGGTTGTCAATGGGAGTTTCGCCGTGGGGGATCGGGGGGGTATCGGGCAGATGGTTATCAGCAACGGCACCGTGATCTGTGAGGATGAGCACGTGGGAAATTTCGCTGGTTCGAAAGGCACTCTCACAATAGCTGGCGGGACCAACATCCCGTCCTCTTTTCTCGCCGTGGGGCGTGAAGCCGCCACCACCGGCACGGTATGGCTGGCCGACGGCTCGCTGGTGGTGACCAACGACAGCACATACATTGGCAGTAATGGAGTTGGCGAGCTGACCGTTTCCAACGGCACGTGGTTGGCCCGCGACGTGAATGTGGGGGTGATCGCTGGCTCGCAAGGCACACTGACGGTGGCTGGCGGGACGAACCTCTGCCAGAGTATGACCCTCGGTGCTACCAACGGCGCCAGCGGCGCGGTCTGGATGACGGGAGGTCAGTTGACAGTCACCAACTCCGCCTCGACCATCGGCGGCTTGGGCCTCGGTCAGATGTCCGTCTCCAACGGCGTCTGGCGGGCCAACAGCGTGTCGGTAGCCGGATTGTTGACGGTGGCTGGTGGCACCAACACGCTGTCGTCGTTTCTGCAGGTCGCCGGGTCAACAGGCACCGGCGCGGTTTGGATTACCGGCGGGCAACTGCTGGTGACCAACAATTCCACAAGTATCGGCACCGGCCTCGGATTGGGTCTACTGACACAGTCGAACGGCGTCATGCATACAGCGGGGGAAAACCTTCTAAAGGGCTCGTTGACCGTGGCAGGTGGAGCCCACATCGTAGATGCCCCGGGGCTTGGCATCGGCACTTCTTCCGGTTCGACGGGCAAGGTGTGGATCACCGGCGGCCAACTCTTGTCGACCAATGGCATCATTCAGATTGGCGGCCTCGGAGTGGGCTCGTTGACCCAGTCGAACGGAATCGTGCGGACAGACGGCGAACAGGTCGCGGTCAATTCGGACGGCACGCTGACCGTGGCGGGGGGCACCCACGTTGTTGGAGAGGGAGGACTTTTCGTCGCTTTGTCTCAAGACCTGCAAGGGTCATTGAACCTGAGGGGCGGTAGCACGACTGCGGCGCGGCTGGTGGTCGGCGACTGCAGCTCGAATGCGTTCGGGCTTGTCCAAATCCAGGGCGGCGGTTTGTTCGTCACGAACGCCACCCACAACGCAGTGCTCGACCTGCGCGACGGTTGGATATTGTTCATCACCGGGCAGTTGACCGTCGATACGCTGGTGATCACCAATGAGTGTGGCCTGTTCATCCGCGCAGGCGGCAGCCTCAGTGTCAGCAATCTGGTCCTCGATCCGAATCTGGACGCCGATGGCGATGGATTGCCCAACGGCTGGGAGCAGGCGCACGGTCTGGATCCGTTGTCCAGCGCCGGCAACGACGGTCCGGACGGCGACCCGGACGGGGACGGCTTCAGCAATCTGCAGGAGTACCAGGCCGGCACCGATCCAAACGATCCGAACTCGAATCCTGATATCAACAGTTGGACGAACCCGGGCAGCGACAAGTGGGAGGCGGGCAGCAACTGGGTGCTGGAGTTGACACCGGCCAGTTCGCAGTCGGTATTCATCACGAATGTGTTCAGTAAGACGGTGACAGTGGACGGCATGACGGTGCTCAGTAACGCGCTGAACGGCTGCCTGAGCGTCAGCAACCTCAGTGTTACAGCGCCGCTGGGGTCGACCAACACACTGCGGTTAAGTGATACGGCGGCCGGTACGCTGGCGGTTCTCAACAATCTGACTGTTGGGCTGAATGGGGTGCTGTCGATGAGCAACTCGAATCTGCGTGTCGACGGCGCGGCGGGAGGCAAGCTGGTGATTGACGGGGCGGTGGTGCTGCAGAGCGGCACGATAGAGGTCACCAGCAACCTGACCACGACGGTGATTGGCAACGTCGGGTCGGGCAGCCTGACGTTGAACGGCGGCACGGCGTTGCTGCGGGAGGTCGAGGTCGGCAACGGCGTGGGGACAGTGGGCACGTTGAGCGTGGCAGGAGGCACCGGCAGCGTGTACTCGGCGATGACATTGGGCGACCTTGGCTGCACGGCTACGGGGATTGTCAACGTGACGGCGGGCAACCTGTTCGTGACCAACTCGGTTGGCGGGGCAGTCTTGGAGGTGCGCAGCGGGCTGTTCGAGGTGAGCGGGGGTGCAGTAACGATCGACCGGCTGGTCGTGACCAACGCCTGCGCCCGGTTCGTGCACAGCGGGGGAACGCTGTCGATTACCACCACGAACCTCGACCCGAATCTGGATGCCGACGGGGATGGGATACCCAACGGTTGGGAGCAGAGCCACGGGCTGGATCCGTTCAATCCCGCCGACGCCAGCGCCGACCCGGACGGGGACGGCTTTAGCAACCTGCAGGAGTACCAGGCCGGCACCGATCCGAACGATCCGAACTCGAATCCTGATATCA